>ULPT01027037.1_pt1 | contig 146305 bp, 119 predicted proteins | sample 1953751 | NCBI WGS metagenome assembly ULPT01 (sample SAMEA4835636, study PRJEB28245) | human gut metagenome | biome: gut microbiome; material: fecal sample | place: Denmark | collected 2008 | reverse complement strand
CCGGAGGATTCCTGCCTCTACTCTTCCGCATTCTCCGGGAAAGAGAAGCCGGAATACAACCAAGGAGCGGGGGTGCTATATTCCCAAGCCATCTTGATAAAGGTCCGTTGCCCCCGATTGCCCCAACCCGACTGGAAATTGGCAATCAACGGCAACCAGCCCTCGTTGGGAAATTGGGAAAAGCCGATGGTCATGCGCCAATGCGGTCCCAACGAATGGTATGTATTATTGGATGCTTCCCGCATCCAAGCCCCGTTTGAATACAAATTCCAAGCATGGAACACTGCCCTAAGCCAAGGAGACGCCTGGATAACGGGAGAAAACCGCCGCATCGAGAGCTTGTCTTTGCAGCAGGGCGATTTATATGTCCTGCAAGACGACACGGCACATTTCGATCTGCCACAATGGAAAGCTGCCGGAGTGGCAATCCCTGTCTTTTCGTTGCGTTCCGAATCGAGCTGGGGCGTGGGAGATTTCGGGGATTTGAAGAAATTCGTGGACTGGGCAGTCCTGACCAAACAGAAAGTAATCCAAATCCTGCCCATCAACGACACGACCATCACACACACTTGGACCGATTCTTATCCTTATAACAGCATCTCCATCTTTGCTTTCCATCCGATGTATATTGACATCAGCGCCCTCTATCCGCTGAAGGACAAAAAGAAGATGCAAGCCTATGAAACGGAACGGAAGAAACTCAACCGTCTCCCTAAAATAGATTATGAGGCAACCGGCCAATTGAAACAAAAATACTTGCACGAGCTGTTCGACCAGGAGAAGAAACGGATATTGGGCTTGAAAGAGTATCAAAACTTCTGCCAAGCGAACGAGGAGTGGCTGCTTCCTTATGCAGCATTCAGCTATTTGAGGGATTTGAACGGAACTCCCGTTTTTGCCCAATGGAAAGAATATGCTTCATACAGCAAAGAGAAAATCAACCAGCTCTACCAATCAGAGGAAAAGGCGAAAGACGCGATCGATTACTATTGCTGCTTGCAGTTCATCCTGCATGTCCAATTATTGGCTGCCAGCGACTATGCCCGCAAGAAAGGTGTCTTGTTGAAAGGCGACATTCCAATCGGCATCAGCCCGAACAGCGTGGAAGCGTGGACCGAACCGCATTACTTCAACTTGAACAGCCAAGCCGGAGCCCCGCCCGATCCATTCTCCGCCAAAGGGCAAAACTGGGGCTTCCCGACTTACAATTGGGAAGAGATGGCTAAGGACAACTACAAATGGTGGAAGCATCGTATGCGCAAGATGTCTGAATATTTTGACGCTTACCGCATCGACCATATCTTAGGATTCTTCCGTATTTGGGAAATCCCTTCCCATTCCGTGGAAGGACTGTTGGGACAGTTTGTCCCCTCTTTGGGATTAAGCGTTGAAGAGATCGAGCGATATGGATTGCATTTCAGGAAAGACACTTTCACCAAGCCCTATATTTCCCAAAGCATCGTAAGCGACCTGTTCGGGGAATTGGCGGAATCGGTAAAGCAGACCTATTTATGCAAAATCACTCCCCACGAATTCTGCTTACTTCCGGCATTCAACACGCAACGGAAGATTGAAGCCTATTTCGAAGGGAAGAACGACCCGGAAAGCATCCGGATAAAAGAGGGATTATTTGCCTTGGTCAATAACGTGCTGTTCGTGGTTGACCATCAAAACGACTCCCTTTTCCATCCGCGCATCGCTGTACAAGACTCGCCGGCATTCCACAGTTTGAGAGCTTCCGAGCAGAAAGCCATCCAGGCATTGTATGAAGATTATTATTATCACCGCCAAGACGACTTCTGGAGAAGCGAAGCGTTGAAAAAGCTCCCTGAACTGATTGACTCGACACGGATGTTGGCTTGCGGGGAAGATTTGGGAATGATTCCGGGATGTGTCAAAGGCGTGATGGACGAATTACGCATCCTCAGTTTGGAGATTGAACGAATGCCTAAACAGTACGGAGAGACATTCGCCAACCCGGAACGCTATCCTTATCTTTCGGTTTGCTCCATATCGACACACGACATGTCCACTTTGCGAGGCTGGTGGCATGAAGACCCGAACCTGACACAACGTTATTACGAACAGGTTTTGCGAGGTTGGGGGAAATGCCCGAAGGAAGCTCCGGGATGGATTTGCGATACCATTGTTGTGAACCACCTGTTAAGTAATTCGATGCTCTGCATCCTCTCTTTCCAGGATTGGCTTTCCATTGATGAGAACGTGCGTTATCCGGATGCGGATGCCGAGCGAATCAATGTGCCGGCAGATTCCCACCATTATTGGCGATATCGTATGCACTTGACTATTGAAGAATTGATGAAATGTGATTTCCTCAATAGGCGCATCGCTAATATGGTTCAAAAGTCCGGAAGAAGTTCTTATTAATTTGACTTTTTTCCATAACTTAGCAGCAAATTTTCAAACATCTATAATATCTATAATCTATGATGAAACACTTATTGACCTGTATCGCTTTAGGCTTTGCGGCTACAGGATCGGCTGTCACTCCATTGTGGCTGCGCGATGTGCAGATTTCTCCTTCAGGTGAAGAGATCGCTTTTTGTTATAAGGGCGATATCTACAAGGTGCCTGTGGGCGGTGGCGAGGCTCGCCAATTGACAACGACACCGAGTTACGAATCCACTCCTATCTGGTCGCCCGATGGCAAGATGATTGCCTTCGCCAGCAACCGCAATGGCAACTTTGATCTTTACGTGATGCCAGCCGAAGGCGGTACGGCAAAACGGTTGACCTATAACTCTGCCAACGAGATTCCATCTGCCTTCACGCCCGACGGCAAAGAGGTGCTTTTCAGTGCTTCCCTGCAAGACCCTGCCAGCAGTGCCTTGTTCCCTTCCGGTGCGATGACGGAGCTTTATGCGGTTCCGGCTGCGGGTGGACGAGTACGCCAAGTATTAGGCACGCCTGCAGAAATGGTCAATTTCGACAAGAGCGGCAAACGCTTCCTTTACCAAGACCGTAAAGGCACAGAGGATGAGTGGCGTAAACACCATACTTCCAGCGTGACCCGTGATATTTGGATGTACGATACAGCGACAGGAAAACATACGAACTTGACTGACCGCCCGGGTGAAGACCGCAATGCGGTGTTTGCCCCTGACGGCGAGACTGTCTATTTCTTGAGCGAGCGTGACACGAAGTCTATCAATGTTTATAGCTTCCCTCTCAACTCACCGCAAAGCGTGAAGGCAGTGACCAGCTTCAAGACGCATCCTGTCCGCTTCCTTTCACAAGCAAAAAACCAGACTCTTTGCTACACATACGATGGCGAAATCTATACGCAGCAGCCGAACGGCAAACCTGCCAAAGTGAACATCAGCTTGACTCACGACGACAGCGACCAAATCAAAGACTTGCGCTTCACGTCAGGAGCAACTTCCGCTATCACATCGCCTGACGGAAAGCAGGTGGCTTTCGTTATACGTGGCGAAGTGTTTGTTACTTCAACTGATTATGCGACAACCAAACAGATTACGCATACAGCGGCTGCGGAAAACTGGTTGAGTTTCTCCCCGGACGGACGCACATTGGCTTATGCAAGCGAGCGTTCCGGCAACTGGCAAATCTTCTTGGCGAAGATTGCCCGCAAGGAAGATGCCAATTTCTCCAACGCTACAGTCATCAAAGAGGAAGTGTTATTGCCGAGTTCTACCGTGGAACGCACAGTACCGAAATTCTCACCTGATGGCAAAGAGTTGGCTTTCATTGAGAACCGTACCGTGTTGAAGGTGGTAAACTTGGAAACCAAACAGGTTCGCCAAGTAACAGACGACTCCACTTGGTATGACACAGAAGGTGAATTTACCTACGAGTGGGCACCTGATGGCAAATGGTTCGCCCTTTGCATTATTGGGAACAAGCATGACCCGTATACAGATATAGGTTTGGTGAGCGCCAATGGCGGAAAGGTTACCAACTTGACCAATAGCGGTTACACTAGTCGCTCACCCCGTTGGGTTCTCGATGGCAATGCTATCTTGTTCACAACGGAGCGTTATGGAATGCGTGCGCATGCTTCTTGGGGTTCACAGAACGACGTGATGTTGGCTTTCGTCAATCAAGATGCTTACGACAAGTTCAACCTCAGCAAGGAGGATTACGAATTGCAAAAGGATTTGGAGAAAGAGCAGAAGAAAGCTAAGGACGCTGACAAAGACAAGAAGGACAAAGAGGAAGCTAAGAAAGAAGAAGTCAAACCTATCAAAGTGGAATTGGCAGGTATCGAAGACCGCATCGTGCGCTTGACACCGAACTCTTCCAACTTGGGCGACGCTATCTTGTCAAAAGATGGTGAAACTCTTTATTACCTCTCTGCTTTCGAAGACAAGTTCGACCTCTGGAAGATGGATTTGCGCAAACATGAAACCAAACTGCTCCATAAGACCAATTCGGCTTGGGCTAATCTTTCACTCGATAAAGGGGGCAAGACGCTCTTCCTTTTGGGCGGACGTTCTATGCAGAAGATGGAAGGCGAAAAGCTGACTCCGATTACTTACCAAGCTGAGATGCGCATGGATTTGGCAGCAGAGCGCGATTACATGTTCTCTCATGTATACAAACAGGAGAAGATGCGTTTCTACAACCTCAACATGCACGGAGTGGATTGGGAAGCCATGACAGCTGCTTATCGCAAGTTCTTGCCTCATGTGAACAACAACTTCGACTTCCAAGAGGTGCTTTCTGAATATTTGGGCGAACTGAACGTGTCACACACAGGTGGACGTTATTATGCGCCTGCTTCAGGGGACGTTACTGCCAACCTCGGCCTGCTTTTCGACTGGCAATATAACGGCAAAGATGGATTGCGCATCTCCGAAGTGGTTGAAAAAGGTCCGTTCGACCATGCACAATCAAAGGTGAGAGCAGGCCACATCATCGAAAAGATTGATGGCGAAGCGATTCCTTCTACAATGGATTATGCAGCCTTGCTGAACAAGAAAGCGAAGAAGAAGACTTTGGTTTCCATCTATGACCCTGCGACCAACAGCCGTTGGGATGAAGTCGTGATGCCAATCTCAGCCGGGGCAATGAACAATTTGCTGTATGACCGCTGGGTGAAACAGCGTACAGAAGATGTCAAGAAGTGGTCTAATGGCCGTTTGGGCTATGTCCATATCCGCTCCATGGGCGACGATAGCTTCCGCACCGTTTATTCAGACATCTTGGGCAAATACAACAATTGCGAAGGAATCGTGATCGATACACGTTTCAACGGAGGTGGTCGTCTGCATGAGGATATTGAAATCCTGTTCAGCGGCAAGAAATACTTGACCCAAGTCATCCGCGGCCGTGAATCTTGCGACATGCCGAGCCGCCGTTGGAACAAAGCATCCATCATGTTGCAGTGCGAAGCCAACTATAGTAACGCACACGGTACGCCTTGGGTTTATAAATACAAGAAGATGGGTAAATTGGTCGGCATGCCGGTTCCGGGCACAATGACCACCGTTTCTTGGGAAACTTTGCAAGACCCGAGCATGATTTTTGGTATTCCAATCATCGGCTACCGCATGGAAAATGGCAACTATTTGGAGAACTCCGAACTGGAGCCGGATATCAAGATTGCCAACAGCCCGGAGACAGTTGTCAAAGGCGAAGACACCCAGTTGAAAGTGGCTGTCGAGACATTGCTGAACGACTTAAAGTAATCAGTACATTCATATAGAATGGCTCTCGCCCCAGTTGCCGGTGTTTTTTCATCCACAGACTGAGGCGGGAGTCTTTCGTTTTATCATCATTAATTCAACAACTAAATTAAGAACACAATGGTTTATACCCAAAAACTAAAAGCCCTTTGCTCATTGCTTGTTTTAGTACTGTCCATTTCCTGTTCCAATCAGGGCGGCAGCTACTATGATTATTTATGCAAGGCACAAGCCAACTTGAAGAATGTGGATGCAGATGCGCTCTACAGCGAGTCGATGAAATATTGGATGCAAAGAGTAGACACGCTCAGAGAGTATTCATACAGAGAAAACGACACCCTGCGACTTTACTTGGACATTCAAGAAACCTTGCGTAAAGAGAGGAAACATGACTGCTCTGTCTTTGCGAATGAAATAAACAGGTTTGTCGATTATGATGCGGAAAACACAATATTGGAGCATCCCGTGTTGTTCATAGGCAGCTCAACCGCCAACCTTTGGAAGACTGCCAAATGTTTTCCCCAGCTCAAAGTGATGAACAGAGGATTCGGAGGAGCGAGCATACAAGACATTCTCTATTATTATGACGACGTGATAGGAAAATATTTCCCTTCAACCGTAGTGATGTATGATGACATAGACATTGAGAATGGTGATTCTGCTGAATCCGCATTCAACAAGCATGTGGGATTACTGGACAAAATCCATAACGATTTCCCGGAATGCAGAATCATTTTCATCTCACAGAAACCGACCCAAATGGATTTCCTTTTGGGGAAAGATATCCGGAGCAACAAGAATCTGTTCAATGAAAAGATGAAAGAGCATGCCGACAACACTCCTTACCTTGAATACATAGATTTGGCTTCGCTGTTATACAAAGAGGACGGGACTTTGGATTTGGATTGCTTCTCCGAAGACAGGATGCATTTCAATGACAAGGGATATGAACTTTGGACAAATGGATTGAGCAAACTATTTTAGTTTCAGCTAGTTAGATTATACACCAACCCGCTCCAAAAAACATACCGTTGTTTTTTCAAAAACGTCAAATGTTTTTCAAAAAACGTCAAATGTTTTTTCAAAAACGTCCAATGTTTTTTTAAAAACAACGGTTACTTTTTTAAAGGTAAAAACATCATATCCGAAGAGCAAATCCAAGCAATAAAAGAATAAGGGATAAACTTTATCTTAAAAGGGTATTTGCTTTGAAATAAATGACTAACTTTGCGGACTTTAAAGTAAAGGAAATCATAAAAGAAATCACCAAAATATGGAATACAATTTCAGAGAAATTGAGAAGAAATGGCGTGAATATTGGATCGCCAACAAAGTTTACAAGGTGGATATTAACGACAAGCCCAAGTATTATGTGTTGGATATGTTCCCATATCCATCTGGAGCCGGACTTCATGTCGGTCATCCATTGGGATATATCGCCTCAGACATTTACTCCCGTTACAAACGCTTACAAGGTTTCAACGTGCTGCATCCGATGGGATATGACGCATACGGACTTCCAGCAGAACAATATGCCATCCAGACAGGGCAACACCCGGCGATTACGACAGTAAACAATATCAACCGCTACCGTGAACAGCTGGATAAAATCGGTTTCTCGTTTGACTGGAGCAGGGAAGTACGCACTTGCGACCCTAAATATTACCACTGGACACAATGGGCATTCCAAAAGATGTTCAAGAGCTTCTATTCTTATGAGAAAAACCAAGCTCGTCCTATCGAGGAGCTGATTGCCGCTTTCAAACAAAACGGAACAGCCGGATTGGATGTGGCTTGCAGCGAAGAGTTGAATTTCACAGCGGAAGAATGGAAAGCGAAAAACGAAAAAGAGCAGCAAGAGATACTGATGAACTACCGAATCGCTTATTTGGGCGAAACGATGGTGAACTGGTGCCCGCAATTGGGAACTGTTTTGGCAAACGACGAAGTAGTGGACGGAGTGTCAGAACGTGGAGGCTATCCTGTTGTCCAAAAGAAGATGCGCCAATGGTGTTTGCGAGTATCTGCATACGCACAACGCCTGTTGGACGGTTTGGATGCTGTGGATTGGACAGATTCCTTGAAAGAGACCCAGCGCAATTGGATCGGTCGCTCAGAAGGAACGGAAGTCCGCTTCAAAGTGAAAGACAGCGATGTTGAATTCACTATTTTCACGACTCGTGCAGACACAATGTTTGGTGTGACCTTCATGGTCTTGGCTCCGGAAAGCGAATTGGTTCCGGTTTTGACCACGGATGCACAGAAAGCGAAAGTGGAAGCATATTTGGAGCGAACTAAAAAGCGCACCGAACGCGAACGCATCGCAGACCGCCGTGTCACGGGTGAATTCAGCGGTTCTTATGGAATCAACCCATTTACCGGAGAGGCTGTTCCTATTTGGATCAGTGACTATGTCTTGGCTGGATATGGAACCGGTGCCATCATGGCAGTTCCCGCACACGACAGCCGCGACTACGCATTTGCGAAGCATTTCAGCTTGCCTATCATTAAATTGGTGGAAGGATGCGATGTCAGCGAAGAGAGCTTCGATGCCAAAGAAGGAATCGTTTGCAACTCCCCGAAAGCAGGAGTCACTCCTTATTGCGATTTGAACTTGAACGGACTGACTGTCAAGGAAGCGATTGCAGCTACCAAGAAATATGTGAAGAGCCACGATTTGGGAAGAGTCAAAGTGAACTTCCGCCTTCGTGATGCCATCTTCTCCCGCCAACGTTATTGGGGCGAACCGTTCCCTGTTTATTACAGGGATGGAATGCCTTATATGATTGATGAAAGCAAATTGCCATTGGAATTGCCGGAAGTTGCCAAGTTCTTGCCGACAGAGAGCGGCGAACCTCCATTGGGTCATGCCAACAAGTGGGCTTGGGATGTTGAGAAAGGCGAAGTAGTGGACAATTCCCTCATCGGACGTGACCATGTCCATGTTTTCCCATTGGAATTGAACACCATGCCGGGATTCGCAGGATCAAGTGCTTATTATTTGCGTTATATGGATCCAAATGACGACCAACATTTGGTATCCAAAGAGGCAGACGAATACTGGCAGAATGTGGACTTATACATTGGAGGAACGGAACACGCCACGGGTCACTTGATTTATTCCCGTTTCTGGAACAAGTTCTTACACGATTTGGGAGTAAGCATCAAGGAAGAGCCATTCCAGAAGTTAATCAACCAAGGAATGATCCAAGGCCGCTCCAATTTTGTCTATCGCATCAAAGACACTAACAAATTTGTCTCATTGGGATTGAAAGACAAATATGACGTGACTCCGCTCCACGTGGATGTCAACATCGTGTCAAATGACATTTTGGATTTGGAAGCCTTCAAGAACTGGAGACCGGAATACAACACAGCCGAATTCATCTTGGAAGATGGCAAATATGTATGCGGATGGGCAGTTGAAAAGATGTCCAAGTCCATGTTCAACGTTGTCAATCCGGATGTGATTGTCGAGAGATATGGAGCAGACACTTTGCGCCTTTATGAAATGTTCTTAGGTCCAATCGAGCAATCCAAACCTTGGGATACGAACGGAATCGACGGAGTCCACCGCTTCCTGAAGAGACTTTGGGGCTTGTTCTATGGCAACAACGACACTTTGCAAGTCAATGATGCGGAACCGACAGCCGAAGAGTTGAAATCATTGCATAAGCTTATCAAGAAAGTGACTTCAGACATCGAGCACTTCTCATATAACACTTCCATCAGTGCCTTCATGATTTGCGTCAATGAATTGGGCGGATTGAAATGCAGCAAGAAAGCCATCTTGGAACCGCTGATTGTGGTCTTGGCTCCTTTTGCTCCACACATTGCAGAAGAGTTATGGCATGAGTTGGGACACGACACAACTGTCTGTGATGCCCAATGGCCAAAGCATGAAGAGAAGTATTTGGTGGAGAACAGTGCGGTTTATGCCATCTCCTTCAACGGAAAAGTCCGCTTCAACTTGGAATTGCCGGCAGACATGCCGAAGGAAGAGGTTGAGAAGACAGCCCTCACCCATGAATACTCAGCGAAATGGTTAGAAGGGAAAACGATTAAGAAAGTAATTGTCGTACCAAAGAAGATTGTTAATATAGTAATTGGTTAAATTCATGCTATCATGATGCAGAAATTAAAAACATTCAAGTATCGTGGAGAGGTGAAAGATTACCTCATGATATTGGCGGGAGCACTTTCGTACGGATTCGGATTCAATGCCTTCATTCTTTCCAATGAAGTCATCACGGGAGGCTTAAGCGGTTTATGCGCCCTGATCTATTTTGCGACCGGGCAATTAATTCCTGTTTCTGTTTCTTACTTTATCATCAATGTCGCTCTTCTGTCCGTAGCATTAAAGATACTCGGACTAAAGTTCTTGATAAAGACCATCTTTGGCGTGCTCTCCCTCTCCTTCTCGTTGTCGGTCTTTGAAATCTTGCTCAAAGAGCCGCTAATCCATGGAGAGCCTTTCATGTCCATCATTATTGGTGGTTGCTTCTGCGGTGTGGGATTGGGATTTGTCTTTTCTGCGAACGGCAGTACTGGAGGAACGGATATTGTCGCTGCAATCGTGAACAAATATAAAGATGTCTCCATCGGGCGTGCCCTTCTGATGTGCGACTTCTTTATTATCGGTTCTTCCTATTTCTTGTTCAACGACATAGAAAAAATCGTATTCGGATTCATTGAAATGATTGTCAGCAACTATATCTTGGACTGGGTCATCAACAGCAACCGGCAATCGGTGCAGTTCCTGATTTTCTCTCCCAAATATAAGGAAATATCCGAGCACATCACTCATGACTTGGGCAGAGGATGCACCATTTTGGACGGAATAGGCGGCTACACGGGCAATGCGGTCAAAGTGATTGTCTTGCTTGCCAAGCGGCGCGAGTCCGATGCCATATTCCGAATCATCAAGCATATCGACAATAACGCCTTCATCTCGCAATGCACCGCCCGAGGTGTTTATGGGGAAGGCTTTGACAAGATAAAAGCTTAAGACAAAAGGTATCTTTTTCACATTAAAGGGGTTGCATTAAAATAATCATTTCTGATGCAGCCCCTTTTTTTTACTTTTCCTGCCACAAATAAATAAAACCAAGTGCCCATCTTTTAAAAATAATTGTAACTTTGCGAAATAACATTTGGATTTAAATTGACGAAATATGGCCACAAAAATATTAAGCGTTGACGACGAACAAGATTTGGAAATCCTGTTGACTCACTATTTCCGGCGCAAAATCCGCAAAGGGGATTATGAGTTTAAGTTTGCTCATAATGGTCTCGAAGCTCTTAAGTTAATGATAGAAGAGCCCGATTTCGACATCATATTGAGTGATATCAATATGCCCGAAATGGATGGCCTCACCCTGCTTTCCCGAATCAATGAGCTGCGGAATCCGGCACAGAAGTGCATCATGGTGTCGGCTTACGGCGACATGAAAAACATCCGGACAGCCATGAACCGCGGTGCATTCGACTTCGCCACGAAACCCATCGACATGGATGACTTGTCGGTGACGATAGAAAAGGCTATCGAGGAAATCAATTATATAAAGGAGAGACAAGAGGAGCACAAACAACTGCAAGCCCTCAAGAACGATATGGAAGTGGCAGCGGAAATCCAACGCGCCATCTTGCCCTGCCGATTCCCGCCTTTCCCTGAATTGGCAGACAAACTGGAAATATTCGCTTCCATGACTCCAGCCAAAGCAGTGGGCGGAGATTTCTATGACTTCTTCCGGATTGACGAGCAACGGATAGGATTCGTCATAGCTGATGTTTCGGGCAAAGGCATTCCTGCCGCCCTCTTCATGGCCATCAGCAATCCGGTCATCCGGTCCATCGCATTGACGACCGACAGTTCCAACGACTGCTTGAATAAAGCGAACCAGCTATTGAGCCGGACAAGTGTCGATTCGATGTTTGTGACTGTCCTATATGGCATCTTCAATTTAGAAACAGGAGAAATCGACTTCACCAATGCAGGACACAATCCAACCTATATTTTGCGCAAAGACGGTGAAGTGGAGAAAGTGCCGCAACATTCCAACTTCGTCTTGGGAGCTTTTGAGGATTTCATCTTCCAGCCCGATACGACACACCTCGACCACGGCGATTCAATCGTCCTTTATACGGATGGCGTCACCGAAGCATTCAATGCAGATGAGGAAGAGTTCGGGGAGAAGCGCCTCCACGACACATTAAAAGGATTGAAACAAGAGAGTGCCGAAGGCATCATCAAGGGAATATTGAAGGAGAAAGACCTCTTTGTCGGAGAGACCGAGCAATCGGATGACATCACCATGTTAGTTCTCAAACGCCTATAATATAATGTTATGCAAAAGCTGACTCAAAAGTTTATCCTTATCAGCCTATTCCTCTTCATTTTGGGAGGAACAAGCTGGTTCGTGAATAATCTTTGGAGAGAAAACCAGCAGCAGAAAGCGACGGAAGAGCAACTGATAAAACAATTACAAGAGGCGAAAGAGGCGAAAAACGAAGCCACCATAACCCGGCGCATCAGTTCGCAGTTGGAAGAGATAGCCTATCAACAGAAAGAAATATCAGACATCCAAAAGCAAAAAGCGGAGCAGCAGACCCGGATAGCCGACCAAATGCGCATCAATGCGGAGTTCGAAAAGGAGCGAGCCGTCGCTGCCCAACAAACGGCTTTGGAGGCTTATGCGCAAATGGAGACACAAAAGGAAATAGCGGAAGCGCAAAAGAAGGAAGCAGTCCAAGCCCAATTGAAAGCGGATTCTTTAGCCCATTTAGCACTTGCTCGATCTTTAGGTTCACAAGCCTCCACACAATTTGCCGCCGGCTACCCCGATTTAGCCCGCCTTTTGTGTTATGCTTCCTGGAAGTTCTCCGCACAGAACAAAGAGAACCTATATCAACCGGAGATATTCAATGCGCTCTCCTCCACCAGCGAGATGTCCAAACAGTGGAATATCCACATCGGGTCTATCCGTGACATCATCTGTCATTCGGAAGCGGGAAAGGATTATTTGGTCACTGCCAGCCAATACGGGGAAATCGCCCTTTGGCAAATCCATCCTTCGGGGAATGTGACCCTGAAAAAGGAAATCATTGCCGACTCCCGTTATGACTTCCGGAGATTGCAAATAGATGCGGAAAGGAAAGGCTTGATCGCCCTCTCTTATAGCGGGCAGATTTTATATATCGACAGCTTATTCCACACGACCCAAATCGACCTCAATTTAGTTGCACCAATAGGAATAGAATATCTGTCAGACGCTTGGGTAGTCGCTTGCAAGAGCGGGGAGATATTCAAGATTTCCCTTACCAACGGAAGTTCTGTGTTGTTATATAAACATCCTCATGCCATCACCACCTTCGCCAAGAGCCGCCAAGAGATATTATTAGGAGACAGCCAAGGCGGGCTCTTACGGTTGAATCCAGACGGGACAACCTTGGAGCTGTGGAAAGGAATCCGGCAGCCCATTACTGCCATTTATAAAGACCAAGGAATCTTTGCCCTCGGTTATGAGAATGGACGCATCATTATCGGCAACTTGGAGAAAGGCACAATGGAGGAATTGGTGGGTCACCTGTCACGGATAACCTGTTTGCAGCTTGTCAACAAGAGATTGTTCACAAGCAGTTATGACGGGACTGTCCGATTGTGGAATTTGGGCAAAGACAACAAGGTAGGATCGTTTGTCGTGGCAGAACAAAAGAACTGGATTTATGTGTTCCGGATAGAGAACGACAGGAATTTGCTGATTACCGGAAACGGGAAAGGTGAATTGTGTATTTCCTCCATCTCCCCGGAAGTGATGGCAGAAACAATAAGGGAGAAACTTAGCCGGAACTTCACAAAGGAAGAATGGAATTATTATATTGGAGAACTTAGCGAATATGAGACATTTATGCAGGAATAAAAAGGGAAAGCTGTCCCGCCTCTTATTCATAGGAGCAGTCGGATGGATTATGGCTCTCCTCTCCGCATCGGCACAGGAGGGATTGCCTTTCTATGTCAATTACTCCGCAACGGATTATGGGGCGCACAACCGCAACTTCGATGTCGTGTGCGATTCTTCCGGCATTCCCTATTTCGCCAACTTCGAAGGATTGCTCTATTTCAACGGAGCTTCATGGAATAAAATCCTCACTCCCGGCATTTCCAGAATCACCAAATTATATGTGGACAAACAGGGCGAGATTTGGGTGGGAGGATATAATTATATCGGCAAAATCGAATGCTCGGAAATTGGTTCCCCATTCTTGAAAACCTATCTCTCCGATGAGGAATCGCACTCCGGCGGGATGCACATCGGAGAAGTGTCGGCAATCAAGGAGTCGGGTGATTCCCTGCAATTCTTCACCCAGAGCTATAAAATCGTCCTTTGCCAAGGCAATATCCTCCCTGTTGAGCCATTTGCCTCCTCCGACCTTTCTTCTTCTTCGGAGCAAATCCTGAAAGTGTCGGATGACTGGGAAGTTTCCAATCCGAGCCATTCAGGCTTGATTATCCGGAACAACTCTACAGGAAAACAATATCAGCTGACGGAGAGCAATGGATTATGCAGCCAAGTGGTCAATGCGATGAGCTATGATAAGGATGGATCCGTCTGGATTGCGACTGACAACGGAATCGCCCGCATCAATCTTCCCTCCTTCTATTCACATTTCACTGCAACAGAAGGGCTGAGGGGAGAAGTCACGACGATTATCCGCCACAAAGGGATATTATATGTGGGAACATTGCACGGCTTGTTCCTCTATAACGGGAAAACAGGGCTATTTGAAGCCATTCCGGAAATATCGCAAACCTGCTGGCAATTAAAAGCCACTCCTTCCGGCATCCTTTATGCGGCGACAGGAGATGGATTATTCCGGATTGAAGCGTCAAAGGCAGTGCGCATAATCAATGGAAACCTATTCAGTGTCGCATTCCACCCCAAGGATGAATCCATCTTCTTTATCGGCGAACTGGATGGCATCCACCGCAAAGGCCATACGGATTACCAGAAAATCGCTCCTATTGAAAAGGCGATGAAGATTGCATTCTACAAGGGGCAGTTATGGGCAGAGAACTTATATGGTGAGATTTACCGGATTGAAGAGGGAAAAGAGGCGCAAGCCATTGGAATGGGACAAGGAGTCACTTCCAAAAGCGGAAACCGGATGCACATGACACAGCAAGGTCCTTTTCTGCTCTCCTTGAAAGGCATCCAATCCTGGGATGAGGAATCGGAACAGTTCAAGCCGGTGCAAAGCCCAGTCCTCGACTCCTTGATGGCAGGGAAAGACTGGTGGTCCGGAATGATGGCAACCTCTTCCGTCCATAAAGAGACCTGGATGACGGGCGGAGACTATAAAGGGTTAATAGTGTTCCGTGACAACCAATTGGATAAGGAAAAGATAAGCATGCTGAAGCCGCTGCGCGATTATGCCATCCGGACACTCTATTTGGAACAAGACGGCAAAGCTTGGATTGGCGGGGACTTTGGATTGGTGGAATTCAATCCTGCTTGCAAAGATGCCGCCTATTCCGTCCTGCCCAAAGTCCGCATCCGGCAAATCATAATCAACAACGAACAGCTCTTTTATGACGGGGCAACCGGAGGAAAGGCTGAACTTCTCTCCCAGCCGCAGATAAAATTCGGCAGCTCTACCAAAGAGTTTGACTTTGTTTTCTCATCCGACGCAAACAATCTCTTGGGGCAAACTCGCTATTCATACTATTTGGAAGGATACGAGAACACATGGAGACCTTGGGCAATGGAGACCGCCAAGGAGTACACGAACCTTTCATTCGGCAAATACACTTTCCACCTAAAGACTATCGACTCATTCGGAAGGGAAAGCGAGGAGGCGACCTTCTCTTTCACCATTCTGCGTCCCTTCTACTTGAAATGGTACTGCTGGATTGCTTATGTCGGAATAGCCATCTTGCTGTTACTGCTCTTCTTCAAATGGAGGACGCACCAGTTGCGGCAAAAGACACAATGGTTGGAAGGAGTGGTGGAAGAGCGAACCAAACAGATTCGTGACCAGCGAGATGAAATCGCCGAGAAGTCAGAGAAGTTGGGAGAAACGCTGAACGAACTGAAGAAAGCCCAGTCCATGCTCATCAGGCAGGAGAAAGTAGCAACAGTCGGGAAGTTGACCCAAGGATTAATTGACCGAATCTTGAACCCGCTCAATTATATCATCAACTTCTCCCACCTTTCCAATCTCCTCTTGAAAGAGATGAAAGAGGATTTGGACGACGAAGAGGATCGCATCACGGAAGACAATTATGACGATATGACGGAAATCTTGGGGATGTTGAACACCCACTTGACCAAGATTGAAGAGCATGGCAACAGCACTGCCCGCATATTAAAAGCGATGGAAGAGCTGCTTGCCGACCACAGTTGCCACTTCGACCGGGTGGACATCAACAAGTTAATCACCCACAATTTAACCATCCTGAAGGAGTATTACCAAAAGGAAATCAAGGAGACGGGCATCTCATTTGAAGTCAATCTTCCCGACCTGCCGATAGAGGCTGATGTGGACAAACTATTGTTGGGGAAAGTCATTATGAGCATCTTACAAAACGGCATCTATGCGCTCCAGCGGAAGAAGAAAAAGGAGGCATTTGACGCTTTGCTGAAAATAAAATTGAGACAAGAGGGGCAGCTTTTGAGGATAGAGTTGTGCGACAACGGCATCGGCATCGAATCCGCTATCTTGGAAAAGGTTTTCGACCCATTCTTCACGACAAAGACAACAGCAGAAGCTGCCGGTGTGGGGCTTTATTTGAGCCGTGAAATCATATTGAACCACAATGGCAAAATAGAAGTCCGGTCGGAGAAAGATAAGTTCACGGAGTTTGCGATAACAATACCGATACATCAATCATTAAAAACGAATGACGATGAGTGAAATGGAAGATTTAAAGAGACGAATCGACGAGTTGCAAAAACAAATCGAACAATCGGACAAGTTAGCCTCCTTGGGGACGCTAAGCGCAGGCATTGCGCATGAAATCCAGAATCCGCTCAACTTTGTCATCAACTTCAGCCAAATGGCGAATGACATGGTGGACGACTTGGAGGATATTTTAGACGAGAATGAGATAGATTTGGAAAGCGAGGAGAATGGGGAATTGGCTGAGACCATCCAAACTCTCCGATCCTATTTGGCGAAAATAGCAGAGCACGGACATCGGGCTACGGACATCATCCAAGGAATCCTGCTTTACTCCAGGGGAAAATCGGATGTGTTCATGCAGACCGACATCCAAGCCTTGCTAAAGAAATATGTCTGGCTCTCTTTCCATGCGATGCGTGCCAACCTTGCCAATTTCAATGTCACCATCCACGAGGAGTATGACCCGTCGCCTCTTGTCGCCAACCTCATCCCGCAAGACATCAGCCGCGCCATCATCAACCTGATGAACAATGCGTGCTATGCAGTCTGGAGGCGGGAGAAAGAACCCAACGGAGACGACTATGTGCCGACTATTTCCATAAAGAGCCATAAGGAAGGGGAGGAAGTCTGCATTTCCATCGAGGACAATGGCACAGGCATGTCCACCGAAGTGAAACAGAAACTGTTCGAAGCTTTCTTCACCACCAAGCCGGCCGGGGAAGGAACCGGACTGGGGCTCTCCATTACCCGTGAAATCATTGAGAAGAGGCATCACGGACGAATCGAGTTTGAATCGGAAGAGGGACAATTTACACGTTTCACCATCCATATTCCTATAAAATAATGCGCACAGGTCTGAATTACATAATAGGGTTATTTCTATTCTTGTCCATCGGATGGGCGACCGCCCAAGAAATGGACAAGCGCCAATACTTCTCGGAAGCGGAGAAAGCCTTCGAGATTGGAAGAATCGACCAGTCTATCCAGATCATAAACGACCACTTGTCCAGCTTCCACGGCACATTGCAAGTCAGCGCCTACCGCCTCTTGGCATTGTGTTACCTGGCACAAGACGAGAGGCAGGCGGCTTCCGAATATGTGGATCTCCTCCTGCGGGTAGACCCCTATTATAGCATCTCCATCAAGGACCCGGAGCGCTTTGCCGAACTGGTGCGGAAAAAGAGAGAAGGGCAGATTACTTTGGTCACCGCATCCCAACAGATAGAGACCTTGGAAGATGCGCCTGTCCCTGTCACCCTGATAACGGAAGAGATGATCAAATCCTTGGGAGCGACCAACCTGCAGCAAGTCTTGGCAGCTTATGTGCCGGGCATCACCTCGGTGGAAGGGAACATGCTGAATGTCGCCATGCACGGTGTTTACGCCTCCTCGCAAGAGAAGATACTCATCATGCTGGACGGGCACCGCTTGAACAGCAGAGGAACAAATGCCGAAGCACCCGACTTCCGGCACAGTTTGGACAAAATCAAGCAAATAGAAGTCCTCAGAGGTCCCGCCTCCTCGCTATACGGAAACGTTGCCTTAACGGCTGTGGTCAACATCATCACCAAGTCGGGAAGTGAAGTAAACGGCTTGAAAGCATCCTACGGAATGGGCGACAACTCCACCTACAAGACCGACTTGCTGTTCGGCAAACGGTTGCTAAACACAGACATCATGGCGTGGGCTTCCCTCTACTCTTCTTCGGGGGAAAAGCGCATAATCACCCATGACGACCCCGACTTCATCGGAATCATCCCGATAGACGGCTATGCCTATTTGGGCGGATTCAACAACAAACCCTCTTACGACGTGGGCTTCCACCTCCAATGGGGGAAACTGAAGTTCCTCTTCAACCAGCAGCACAGCAAGCGCATCACACCATACACCTCGTCCGCCTTGCACCCGACGATATACGACTATGACCGATACAGGAAATACAACGGCACGAAGCCGGGTAACAGCCGGTTGTCCACCCATGGGGAATTGGGCTATTCCGACCGTAAAGGGGATTTCTCTTGGGGCTTGAATGCTTATATCGACGCAGAAAAGCAAATCAACTACGATGTCTCCGGCGACACCTTGAACGCCGACGATGCCGTCCTGAACATCTCCTCATTGATAGGGGAATATATCCGGGATAGCTTCCTTATCCAGACGAAAGGTGTCTATCAAGTGTTGGAATGGGAAGATGTCAGCTATGGTGCGTCTGCAACCGGAAACCTAAGCTACCAATGGGGGCAAAAGCAGAGGGGCAACCTCTTGTTCGGAGCACAAGTGGAGAAATACGCTTTGACTTTTAGCTCCTTCGCCTTGGGAGACGAGTTCGACCGGGTGGATTTGACCTACTCCGACCGCAACACCCGGTTGCCGGAAGGGAGTGAATATTCCTATTCGGGATTCATGCAGGTCAAGCACTATTTCCTGCCGCAGCTCATCCTGAACGGAGGATTGCGCTTCGACTACAAATACAGATACAACGGGAAGAAGCTCCATGCCCTCTCCCCTCGCCTCTCAATCATTTACAAATGGAATGACCGGTGGAACATGAAACTGAGCTATGCACGTTCATTTGTGGATGCGCCCTATTTCTACCGGGCAAACCGAACGAAGGCTTATCAAGGCTATGCCGACCTGAATGCCGAGCACATGGATGCCATCCAGCTGTCGGCAACTGCCAACATCGCATCGCATTGGCGTTATGACGGGAACATCTATTACAACAGCTTCTCCGACTTGGTCTATTTCGACACCGATAGACTCTTCAACTTCTCCGGTGCTTTGAAGTTAGCCGGGATGGAGCACGCATTGTCATATACGCAGTCCTCTTTCAAAGCCCACTGGAACCTCTCTTATCACTACTTGATAGACTCGCAGTCCTACATGGCAAACGGCAACAAGATACATAACGTACCGACATTCAATACTAACCTTGTCGGCATGGGGAAAATCCTTTCCTTCCCCCAGGGGCACTCCATTTGGCTGCGGGGCAACCTCTCCGTCTCCTCCCGGCAGATTGCACAAGTGGGGAGCGAGTTTGACGGGGACAAGACACTGAAGAAGATTCCGGGAAGGGCGCTGCTTAATTTGGGCGGCATATACACAATGAACGAGTTCGAGCTTAGCATACAATGTTTCAACCTCTTGGGCAATCACTATTCCCAAGGAGGACCAATCCCTTATGTCGTTCCGCAGCAAGGACGAAGTTGGATGGCGAAGCTGACCTATTCATTCCATTAATCGAATCCCTTTATCCCTATCACAATGATTCCACTTAATGACATACAATACCGCTTTTGGATGGACGATTGCCTGAGATCCGACAATGCCTACAATGTATCCTATTCATTCCGGATAACCGGGACGATAGACGAAAGGCTGTTGGAAATGGCGTTGCACCAGGTGATGGCGGCATACGAACCCTTCCATTCGACCATCCGCCGGGACGGGATGCAAGCATGCTTCTTACCGGAAACGGATTTCAAAGTTCCTTTGCAGGTCAGCCAATCCGACGACTCCTCGGTAGAGAAAGTCCTTGATAGATTCGCAGGGAAACGCTTCCTATTGGAGTCGGAATATCCCTGCCGTTTCCTCCTTGTCAAAACACCATCCTGCTCCTACTTATTGACGCTTTTCCACCACATCGTGATGGACGGATTGACAATGGTCGAGTTCTGCGGCTACTTATCCAGCTATTACACGGCTCTGTGCAAAGGAGAACCATTGCCTGCATGCGAAGCACCCACTTTGGAAGAGTTCAACAGCTATTGGGAAGGACAACCGGAGGAGGAGAAAGAGGCAGACCTCTCCTATTGGACAGACTACCTGAAAGGGACACCTCTCCACTTCCCGCTTCCGGGAGAGAGAGAAACCGCCACCCGGCAAGGCAGCCAGCTTTATGCTTTCGAAGCGGGGGAAAAGCTTTGTGCTCAATCGCTCCTCCTCGCCAAAGAGATGCAGACAACTCCTTTCCGGCTTTATGCCTCGGCTTGGGGCATTGTCCTCCAATATTTCCTCCAAACCGACACCCTCGTGCTGGACCACACAATCCATCTGCGCCCGAAATGCTTCCAAGGACTGTTGGGGTCGTTTGTCAACAACCTCCCCATCCGCATCCCTTTTGAAGAGATGGAACTCTTTTCCGATGTAGTCCGCTTTATGGACGAGAACCGAACCAAAGAGCGGCAGCACCAACGTGCTACTTATACCGATATCATCTTGCGGATGCGCCAGCAAAAAGAATTGGCAGAAAGCCTGGAACTGTTCAACGTCAGCATCGACTATCCGATACGGAACCACTCCTTCCGGTTGGATTTCCCCGGATGCCGCATCTGCTTCCACCGCCAAATCTTAGCAGAGATGATTGGGGACATCTGCCTGGTCATCGAAGAGAAAAGCAACCTCCCGTGCAGCATCCGCCACAAGCAAGGGATGGACCCGCACCTTGTCCAAACGATGGCAGAGGCATTCCTCCTTGTCCTCGGCCAAGCGGTTGCCTCTCCCCAGATTCCCATCCACCAGCTGCGTTTCATCAGCCCGGAGAGGGAAGCTTCCCTCATCGAGTCTGCCCGGCAAAGCCTATATGCGCCCCTGCCTGCCGCCTCGTGGAAGAATGTGGTGGATGCCATCCGCCAAAGGGCAAACCAATCCCCGCAAAAAACAGCCTTGCGGTTTCACGGGGAGAGTTTGGGTTACGGAGAACTTTATGGGAAAGCGGAGAGCATCGCCACTTTCTTAAACAAGAAGGTAGGAAGCGGAAAGCCGGTCGGAATCTGGATGCACCGAGGCTTTGAAATGGTCATCGCCATGGTCGGCATCTTAAGGTCGGGCAACCACTATGTGCCTTTCGATACCGGAAACCCGCCCGCCCGATTGAACCAAATTATTGCGGACTGCCAAATCCCGCTCGTCCTCACCCAAGGAGAAGAAAGCGCAATCCCGCCCCTCGACACCGAAGTTCTTCCCATCTGCCATGCCTATTCTTCCATCGCAGGGAATCTACCAAAGATACAAGAGGGACAAACCGCCTACATTATCTACACTTCCGGGACAACGGGACAACCGAAGGGAATCGGCATTTCCCATGGCAATTTGGACAATTTAGTCCGGAACGACACCGCACTCTTCCGGCTGACGGAGCGGAGCATCGTGCTGCACTCTTCCAACATCTGTTTCGATGCCTCCGTCACCGAGATATTCTCCACCTTATCAGCAGGGGCGACGATGGTCATCACCCACGAGGAAGAGATGAAAGACCCGTCGTTAACCGCCCAGCTCTTGGTGCAGGAAAAGGTCACCTGCGCCACCATCCCACCTGCCCTGCTTCCCCTCCTTCCCAAAAGGGAATATCCGGAATTGGAAACCCTCATCTTGGGAGGAGAAAGCGTCTCTGCCGAGGCCGTCAGCCATTGGAGGGGCAAATATAGGATTATCAACGCATACGGTCCTACGGAAAACACGGTGGACACATCCGCCTGCGTCCTGACGGATGAAACGCCGGTGAACGATATCGGCACACCACTCGCCGGGGTCACCTGTTATGTACTGGACAAACATGGCAGGCTGCTGCCCGATTATCTCCCCGGCGAGCTTTATATCGGGGGGAAACAATTGACAAAAGGCTATTTAAACCATCCCGAAATGAACAGTCAAAAGTTCGTCCCCAACCCGTTTGTAACCGACCAAGAGAAAAGTGAGGGGAAATTCCTGAAGCTCTACAAAAGCGGGGATTGGGTGAAGCGGCTGCCCAACCAGCATCTGATCTTTTTAGGACGGACGGATTTCCAAGTAAAAATCAGGGGACTCCGGATTGAACTGGAAGATGTCGCCAACAATATCAACCAGTTGGAGGGTGTCCGACGCTCTTTCGTCGATGTGCAAATCCTACACGGAGAGAAGCAGTTGGTTGCCTATGTCGAACCGGAAAAGGACAGCGACCTTTCCATCCCCAGCTTGAGGAAAAGGCTTGCAGAGTCCATCCCGGCATACATGGTGCCCAACTACTGGGCTATCTTGCCCGGACTGCCCCTGAACGGAAGCGGGAAAATAGACAGGAGCCTCCTGCCTGCACCAGCCCTCTCCAAAGGGGGAAGCGACACGGTGCGCCCGCCACGAACTGGGGAAGAAGAACTACTTTGCCGCATCGTCTCATCGGTGATGGGCATTAGTTCAATCAGCCCGGATGCGGACTTATTCGACTGTGGCATCTCCTCCATGCAAGTGATGCAAGCCGCCTTTGAAGCGCAGGAGTTCGGGTTAGATTGCTCTGTTTCCAAGTTCTACGAGTCAAGGACGGTTGCCGGCATCTTGGCAAATCACCATTCGCGTTTCTGTTATTGGGCAAGCCCGTGGCAGGAAGGGAAACCGGTCTTGTTGATTGTCTGTGGCTATCCCTACTTAAGTCCCTCTTATGACACGCTCGTCCACTACCTGAAGGATGACTTCTCCCTGCTGGTTTTGGAGTCATACAACGAATATTTCAAAGGAAAGGAGGAGTGCTCGTTAGATGCGTTGCTTGACTTCTACTCCCGGCTGCTGTCCATGCAATTGAAGGGAAAAGTGCTGGCTGGCATGACAGGGCTGTGCCTCGGAGGGGAGATTGCGTTGCAATTGGCTTATCGGTTGGACAAACAGAAGGTCGCACATCCTAAGGTGTTTGTCATCGACGGCTTTTCCGACAGGTTGGAGGACAAAAGCCATTCGTTCATCGAAGAGCCGGGAATCGACGAGGAGACAAACCGGATGCGGAACAGGATTAGCGACTCGCTTATCGCCTCTTTCTTCTTCCATGCCTACCAAGGTGAAGTACATATCTGCCTCGCCAATCAATTCACACGCCACCTCCGTTTTGAAAACTTACCAGAGGAGAAAGACCCAGTCATCATCCGCCGGGCTTTTGAACGGTTCAGTAACAATGGAAAGGGATGGAAACGGCTGTTACCCAATTGCTTTCTACATTCCATCAACGCCACACACTGGTCCATCATGCGCAAAGAGGGAATGGAAAAGATTAAATCCATCCTTATCCAAGCTCTTTATAAGTAACATGACAAGATGATAAAAGGCGGTGCACAGGAATGCAAACTGTAGTATCTAACATTCTGCCAACTCCGGTGCGCCGCCCCTATGATAGGAAGCACTTTAAAATGCTGTTGAAACGGTATTTAAATGGCATTTAAATGGTGTTTAAACAGCGTTTAAGCGGTATTAGAAATAACATGGGAATCAGTCAAAGTCAACCAGCTTATTACCTTAATGAAAAGCATTTATCACTTATATGAAAAGCACTTATCATATAAGTGATAAACAAAAATCCATTTCTTTTAATTATCCAATAGTTCTTCCGGCTTATGCCGAGTTCTCCAGAAAGAGTTCTTCACATCTTTGGCAACCTGTTTCCATGCCGGCATCAATTTCATCTGCCTCCGTGCGGGTATGTCATAAAGCAAGAAGAGCAACAATAAAAAGGCACATGCATAAACAATCCAGCCATATATCTGTTTGATGCTTATTTCCATCATTTGGGATATGAAACTCTCCATATAATGTTCCAAAGGGAAAGGCGCACGGCTGAAGGAGACACGATCAACCGCTGATCCATAGCGGGCTATATTGTCCTGCAAATAGTAAGAAAAGCCTTGTGTGTAAAGAGCTGCCCCCACAACTCCTCCAATCACCATGTGCAACATATTAAACACACTCAACGCTTGGAAGAAATGTTGGAATGTCATGATTTCCTCCAAACATACCATGAATGTCGCACTCAAGACAGCATAGGCAAATCCCCGGCACATGACCGGCAAATACAGCTGGGATATATGGATATTGCTGTCTATGGTGAAATAGAAGCCAAGCAGATAGCAAAGCAAGGCCACTATGCCCACAATCAACAGCCGGATGTAATTATATTTCCGGACGTGCATCCACCACAAAGAAAAAAGGCAACCGGCAACAATTCCTACCAATGCCAGCCAGTCCAATTGGACGCTCACCATCTCCTCGTAATGCATGACTTCCTCGTAGAAGATTTCTTCCAACACTCGTTCCGAAGCCAAGAACGCCTCGACCAACGCTATCAGGACAAACAAAGGGAACAAATGGCGGTAAGTCCACATCTTTGGTTCATAAAAGGGATGACGGATGGTGAACATACGCCAAAGGCATATGGTTAAAGTAACGGCGATGGACAACGAGAGGCGACGGACAACGGGACTGTTCCACCAATCATACCAATCACCATAGTCCAAAAGATAGGCTATCTGCAACAATAATGCCGACCACAACAATGCCCCCAACCAGTCTATGCCGAACAAGGGCAACCGCTTCTTCAAAAAATGGAACGGACGGATAAATAGATGAAGTAGCAACAGATCCACCATCATCAAAGCAGCTATGAACAAATGCATGTAACTCCAATGATAATAATAGAGGGAAAAAGTCATTAAGAGATCACTGAATTGCATACTGCACAAGATGACTATGTGCAACAGCGGGAAAAACACGGTAAAATCCCTTTTCGGTGTCATCCATAGCTGAATATTACTCATACATTCAAACGTCCCTTGGATCTTACAAATCCCTTCCACAAAACAGACAGCCCACAACAATGGAAGAAATGTTATATGCGGAGCTACTAAGTTACATACCAACACTCCCGTCGCCGCAGCAGTCAACAGGGTCTTGTTCGTAAACCTGAACTTCGCCCGGAAAAGCAAAGGGAAATAAATCGCCATGCCTGCCAAATTGCAATATAAACACATGAGGATGTCTTCCCTCATCAACACCATTCCTCCGATCATTTGGTTCAACGCACCCAAATACAGACCGCCCGAAAGCTGGAAGGTGAAAGCGAAGAATACATATATCCAGGGTTGTATTTTCCGGGGGATAATTTCCCGGAACATCGGCATTACAAATGGTCCATTCAATATCGGTGCACCCATGGGATTTAATATTTCACTTCACATTCGACATTAAGACCCGCCTTGAGGAGCTTGAGTTTTTCAGGTGCATTTCCAGCCAACGTAACACGTACCGGGACACGCTGCTCCACTTTCACAAAATTGCCAGTCGCATTGTCTTGCGGTATCAGAGAAAAAGCAGCACCCGTCGCATCTGAGATGGATTCCACGATACCTTTATACACGACTCCCGGAACGGCATCGGCTTTTATCTCTACCATTGCTCCCTCGTGAATGTTGGGAAGCTGTGTCTCCCGGTAGTTGGCAACCACCCACAAGTCACTACCATCCACAATATCCACCATGGTTTGTCCCGGCTGGACCAATTGCTCTTCATGGATTTCTTTCCTGCCCGTCACCCCGTCGCAAGTTGCCAAGACAACTGTGTACGAGAGGTTCAACCTTGCCAGTTCAACGGCAGCTTCGGCAACACGGATGAGGGCTTCGTTCTGCCCTAAGCGGTGCGTCTGCTCGCTCTTCACCAAGGAGGTGGATTGCTTGGCACGGGAGAGTTGTTCAAAACGTGCGCATGCCGATTCATATCCGGTCTTAATGTTATCATATTGCTGCCGTGTCACCGCATCCTCTTCCAACAATTTCTCATAGCGCGACAATTCCCGCTGGGCATTATCCATTCGGACACGTGCTTCCAAAATTCCCGCATCATCGACGCTCAAATTGTTTTGGGTCGTGGCAATCCCAACAGAGGTCGCACTTTTCCCTGCCAAAGCATTCACCAAATCAGCCTCGGCTTGTGCCAAGCGGAGCCTAAACTCTGCATCTTCGATGACAAGCAATGTGTCTCCTTTCTTGACTGCCTTGTATTCTTCAAAATAGATTTTCTTAATGAAGCCTTGCACTCGTGTATTCACCGGTGTAATATGTTGCTTCACCTGTGCATTGTCGGTATATTCGATATTTCCCAAATGTAAGAACTTGGAACAAACATATAGAATCCCTCCTACCAACAAAGCAATAATGAGGGTGTTATAAACGATTTTCTGAACCTTTCTCTTAGTCATGTCATTTATGTTTTATAATGTATGTGTAATGTATTTCATTTTATAATAGTTGTAAGCCACATTGATGCGTGCATCAACCAAAGCCAAATCCGCACTTAACTTCATGTTGCTGGCATCCAACATGTCCGTCAACAATGCCAATTCATTGCGGTAACGATTGTTTGTGACGGTGTAATTCTCATCTGCCAGCTCGACGCTCTTTTCTTGCGTCCTTAACTCTGTAAAGGAAGTCAAGAAGTTGACATATCCCGCTTGCACCGCATTCTCCACCTGTTCGTGTGCCAATTCATACTCTTCTCGTGCACGCTGGGCTTCTATCCGGGCTTGTTTCAGTTTCTTGTCATTCTTGAAAAGCGAAGAGAGGTTGTAACGAACCCCTATTCCCACATACCAATAATTAAAGTTATTGTCCAGCACCGGAACTTCAATCGTTATGGGACCGTCGAGATGTTCGGATACGACAACAGCTACCTTCGGCAGACGTTCGGAACGTTCCAACTTCACCTTCTCATCACTGATTCCCACGCCCAATTCCGCCTGTTGCAAACCAGCATGGTTCTGCAAAGCCGCCTGCTGCCAATCTTGTTCCGCAAGAGCCTTGACTTTCTCTTCCAACAGTGTCGTATCCGGCATGATGACGGTTCCAGCGGGCAAATGCAATGTGGTCACCAACTGATGATTCATGATTTTCCGTGCATCTTCGACTTTGGCTATCTGGAGTCCAAGAATCTCCTTTTGCAATTCATAACGAGTGATGTCATTCTTCAAAGCAGTGCCTTGCTGCATTCTCGCCTCCATGTTCCGAAGCACCTGGTCCGTCAATGCCAAGTTCTTTTTCAAAACAAGTAGTTGATTGTTCAACTTGTACAAATCCAAATAATGACCAATCAACAGGAAGCGGATTTCCTGCCGGTTCTTCTGCCAGTCCAGTCCTGTCATTTTACGGGCCAGTTCTGCCAGTTCAATGCCACTTTTTATGGCTCCTCCCGCATAAATAACCTGCTGCGCTTCCAATGAAAAATTATTCCCGTAATGGGGCATCGGTATCTTTTTCGCATTTGAGAAATCGCGGTTCCATAACTTTCCGTCCCCCAAATAACTAAAAGACAAAGAAGCATTAATGTCCGGCAACCGCTGTGCCTTGGCAGCTTTGACAGCCTCACCAGCCGCTTCCGTCCCCATCTGGTATGTTTGTATACTTTTACTGTTCTCGTCAGCCAAACGGAACATTTCGTCTATGCCCATCGTCCGATAAGATACCGGTTGGGCATATAAACCATGTGCACATAGTATCACACAAAGCAATACTATGAGCCGATTCTTATTACTCATAAAATGATATTGGAATATTGAATTAAAGATTGAATCTGTCTGGAAAGCGGTGTGTCATCTTTGCAAACGGCAACGTTGCGGGACGCACCTTGATGGGCAGAACGATTTAGAGCAGAGCTGCAATGCCCCACGCATGGAAATCATGGATTTTATTTTCGTATCGGATAGATTTTTGATAATAACGTGCAACCATATTCTTTTATGCATCCTTAAATCGGGCACAAAATTAAAGAAAAACAGAATCGACAGTAACCTTCATCAAGCAGAATATATATATTTTTAACATTAAGGGATATTACTTTTCCCCTTTTGTCAGGTCATTAATATAAACGTTCATACAGGAGAGCTCCCCATTAGGACGAAGAATCATTTAAAGCAAAGGATTATGAAGACAGCAAAATGGACAAAAGCAAGTTTAGTGGCAATAGGCCTTTTCATCATTTGTGGGACAGCCAGCTCGCAACCCCGCCACTGGCACCATTGCCCGCATCATGCCATGACATGGACAGCAAGGCCGTCCGTCTGCATACAAGTCAACCATCATATCTCCCAAAAGGAGCGGTATAAAATGGCTCTCAGTTACATGGAGAGGCACGGGGCAATCACCGCCAAGGAGTATGCACGCATGACAGGGTTAAGCAAAAAGGCGGCAGAAGCGGAACTGGATGCTTTTGCATATAACAGAAGGCGGATTGTTTCCGTCCTTTATAAGAACAAGAAAAAGGTATATATAATCAAGTCAAATGGCAACTGCAGATTATATGGATTCAAAAGATGAGAACCTTCTTATTTCCATCATGAAGCAGGATATCGAACATGGAGCCCGCTTGTTGATGTCGAAATACAAGGAGCCTATCTATTGGCACATCCGCAGACTGGTCGTATCGCACGACGATGCCCAGGACGCCGCCCAAGAGACGTTCGTCCGCACATTCCGTTCCTTCAGGCAGTTCAAAGGAGACTGCTCGTTCAAGACTTGGATTTACCAAATTGCCACCCACGAGGCATTACGCCTCGTGGAGCGGCAACGCAAAAAGCAAATATCAATAGACGACCCTGATTCCGGATCGAAAGAACTAATGGCGGAGGAATATGTGGATTACAGCGATTTGGAAGCGGTGAAACTGCAAAAGGCAATCCTCTCCCTCCCGGCGAAACAGCAATTGGCTTTTAACTTGCGGTATTACGATGAGATGGAATATGACGAGATTGCCAGGATAAGCGGTTCAACAGCAGCCAATGTCAAAGCTAATTATCATATTGCGAAAGAGAAAATAATCAAGTATATGAACTCAACAGACTGAACAGATGGAAACGAACTTCGATTTCAAGCAGATGGGGAAACGGATGCCTTACACGACCCCTCCAGGTTTCTTTGACAAGATGGAAGAGGATGTCTTAAAGGAGGTGGTGCCCGACCGAGAGAATTCCCCCAAGCACAAGACATTATACAGAAGTCTATTGGCAGGGGCGGTGGCGGTTGCCGCAAGCATCGCATTGCGATTTGCCTTCCAGTGGCAATCTGGCAGGAAGGAAGAGGTGGGTTTCCAAGAGGTGGAGCAAGCCTTTGCTCAACTGAGCGACGAGGACCAGAATTATATACTGGACGTCTATCAAGAAGATTTATTTATGGATGATTAAAATTAAACAAGGCATGAGATATATCATTAAATTATTATTAGTTGTCATTGCGGCAATGGCTATATGCGGACCGTTGTCCGCACAAAACGACAGACACCGCATTTCAAGGGAGCAGCTGGCTGAAATACAAGCCAAACATATCGCAGAAGAAGCGGGGATGGACGAGGCGACCACAAAGCGTTTTGTCGAGACCTATTGCCAATACCAACAAGAGATCTGGGCAATCGGTCCACGCTACAAACGGCAAGGGCGTTCATTGAGCGACGAAGAGAGCGAAGAGATATTAAAAGAGCGATTCGCACATAGGCAGAAAGTATTGGACATCCAACAAAAGTATTATGCCCTATACAGCCAATTCCTGACACAGAAGCAAATATTGCAAGTCAACGAGTCGGAAAAACAGATGATGAGACGGTTGGCAGGGCAGAAAGGGCAACAGAGACGGAGAGGAAGATAGGCGGTGCACCTAACATCTACTAATTCTGACGCACCTTTAGGGCGACGCTCCCTAATTGCAAAAGGGCTGTGCCAAAATATTCATTCCGGCACAGCCCTATCTTATATGAATAAAGGTTAGATTATTTCAATCCTCTGTTCTTCAAAAGCGGAGTCGTATCCGGGTCTTTTCCCCTAAAGTCACGGTACATGTCCATCGCATCTTTGATGCCGCCCGGAGTCAGGATGCAACTGCGGTATTTGCCAGCGACCTCCTGGTTGAAGATGTCACCCGTTTCTTTGAACGCTTCGAAAGCATCCGCTTCCAAAACCTCTGCCCAGATGTAGCTATAATAACCGGCTGTGTAGCCACCGCCCATCGTATGGTTGAAATAGGTAGAGCGGTAGCGGGAAGGAATCTGCTTCAACAATCCGCGTTTGCCCAATGTCTGCGCCTCGAAACGGATAATATCCATGTCAGAAGGAACGGAAGTCAGCACATGATAATCCATGTCCAAATAAGAAGCAGCCAAATACTCTGTAGTGACAAATCCTTGTCCATAAGTTCCACTCTTCTCTATCTTCTGGACAATGTCCAATGGGATATCTTCTCCCGTCTGGTAATGCTTGGCATAAACCTTCAGCACTTCCGGTGCGAATGCCCAATGCTCCATCAACTGGGAAGGCAGCTCGACAAAATCCCTTGGCACTCCGGAAACTCCAGAATAATGGACATCCTTGAAGAAGTTGTGCAAGGCATGGCCAAACTCATGGAACAGCGTGTGCGCTTCATCCACCGTCAACAAAGCAGGTTGTCCCGGTGCAGGAGGCGTGAAGTTGCAAACGACAGTCACGACAGGAGCAATCTTCTTGCCATTTTCATAGCTCTGCGAGCGGTAAGTGCCGCACCAAGCGCCACCCCGTTTGCTGGCGCGCGGGAAGAAGTCCATATATAAAACGCCCAAAGAGGTTCCGTCTTTGTCCGTGCATTCAAATGCCTGCGCATCTGGATGGGGCAATGGCAGGTTATTCACCTGTTTGAAGCGGATACCGAACAAGCGGTTTGCCGAATAGAAAGCACCTTGGCGCACGCTGTCCAACTGCAAATAAGGACGCACTTCGTTCTCATCGACATTAAACTTCTCCTGTTTTGCCTTTTCCGCATAATAACGCCAATCCCAGCCTTCCGCTTCGAAATTGCCACCCTCTTTCTTGATTTGCTGTTGTATGTCTTTCAATTCATCCTTCGCTTTAGCCAAAGCAGGAGCCCAAATCTCATCCAACAATTTGTAGACATTCTTTTCATCCTTCGCCATACGGTTTTCCAAAGCGAAAGCGGCATAATCGTCATAGCCCATCAACTTCGCCTTTTCCAAGCGCACTGTAATCAATTTCTTCACTACTTCCTTGTTGTCACACTCGTTGTTGTTGTTTCCCCTGTTGATGTAGCCTTCAAATATCTGGCGGCGCAAATCACGGTTCACCGCATATTGCAAGAACGGCATCACGCTTGGATTATGCAACGTGAAGACCCATTTCCCTTCCAAGCCCTGCGCTTTGGCAGTCTCGGCTGCCGTGGCAATCAAGTCAGCCGGCAGCCCAGCCAAATCCTCTTCCTTCTCGACTACCAGCTTAAAGGCGTTAGTTTCCTTCAGCATATTCTGTCCGAAAGTGAGTTGCAGCATGGAAATCTCGTTGTTCAATTCACGAAGACGAGCCTGTTTCTCTTCCGGCAGGTTCGCTCCTCCCCTTTCAAAGTCCTTATAAGTCTCTTCCAACAATTTAGCCTGCTCCGCATCCAAACCCAGAGAAGCCCGGTTGTCATAAACAGCCTTCACCCTTTTAAAGAGTTCCGGATTCAAGGAGATGTCATCCGAATGCTTGGACAACAGCGGAGAAAGCTCCTTGCTCAAAGCCTGCATCTCATCATTGGTGTTGGCGCTGTTCAAGCCATAAAAGACAGAAGATACTTTACGAAGTAATTTTCCGCTTTGGTCCAATGCCACGATGGTATTTTCAAAGGTCGGTTCCTCCTTTTGGTTCAAGATTGCTTCAATCTCCTTCTTCTGTTCATCCATTCCTTGGAGGAAAGCAGGTTTGTAATGCTCCACCTTGATTTGGTCAAATGGCGGGACACCGTGAGGAGTCGTGTATTCCGTGAAAAAAGGATTGCCGGTTTGGGAAGCAGGTTGCCCGCCTCCACCGCAAGCAGTCAAAAAAGCGACCAGTCCGGCTGAAAGTAAGATTTTCTTCATGAGTATAAATAATGATTTAAATGAAACAAAAACAAAATTACAAATTTGTTTTCGCATTTGCTCCACATTAGAGAAATAATCCATATATTCGCCTAAAAATAAAAACAATTATGAGAAAGATTAAATGGTTATTTTCCCTTTTGTCCCTGTTGATAACGTTTAACGTTGCAGCGCAGACCAAGTCTTTGCACCAGTTACAACAAGAATTCGTCGATTTACGGTTGGGCTTGTTCGTCCATTTCGGGCTCCCGACCTTCCAAGAGGCAGATTGGACCGACCCCGACTTGTCACCCGAAGTTTTCAATCCAGTCAAACTGGATTGCAACCAATGGGCAGATGCCGCTGAATCCGCCCACATGAAGTTTGTCTGCTTCTCGGCAAAACACCATGCCGGATTCTGCATGTGGGATACCAAGACTACCGATTATAGTGTCATGAGCAGCCCGCAGCACCGTGATGTCATCAAGGAGTTGGTGGAGGCATTCCGGAAAAAAGACATGCAAATCATGTTCCATTTCTCCATATTGGACACCCATCACCGCATCCGTGCCAACTTGCCTTTCACACGGGAGAAAATAGACATGATAAAAGAGCAGCTCCGAGAGTTGCTGACCAACTATGGACCGATTAACACCATCATGTTTGACGGATGGGATGCGCCTTGGGGCAGAATCACCTATGAGGACATCTCTTTCCCGGAGATTTACCATTTCGTGAAATCCATCCAGCCCAATTGCTTGGTCATGGACTTGAACGGTGCGAAATATCCGCAAGAGGCATTGTTCTACTCCGATATCCGCTGCTATGAGCAGGGAGCAGGCCAAAAGATTTCAGCTGAAGTGAACAAACTTCCCGCCATGTCATGCTATCCTTTGCAACGCACGTGGTTCTGGAAAGAGAGTTTCCCGACAGAAGAGCTGAAATCGGTCGAGACTCTTGTCAAGGAGAATATCATCCCGTATAACAATGCTTATTGCACTTACATCCTAAACTCTGCACCGAACCGTGACGGCTTGATGGATGAGAATGCACTAAATGCCTTGAAAAAACTTGGTGAGATTTGGCAAAACACAGGACACTTGGTTGATGTCCCTGTATGCGAATCCCCTATCATCGAGAACAATATCGCCATCAACCGCCCATGCGAATCCTCTTGGAGCGACGACATGATGATTATGGACTTTGCCAATGACGATAACTTCTCCACAGCATGGGATTCAAGCCCGTTTGTCAAGAATCCATTCTGGGAAGTGTCGCTGAAGGAGAATTCCGCCATCAGCATGGTTGTCATCACCGAAGCGAAGGCGGGTTGCCTCCAAAAGTATTCCTTGGAATATGAATTGAACGGAAAATGGAACAAGCTGTTCGAAGGGGAAGCTCCGAATCAGAACAAAGTGAAGATTCACCGCTTCGACACCGTCCATGCCGACAAAGTCCGCATCAATATCCAAGAGTCGAATGGAAATCCGCAAATCGTGGAATTTGGCGTTTATGAGCCTTATCAGAAGTAGTATTCTATTTCCACTAAACAGCAAGTCGGAATTGCAAGCGGCAGCATTGATTATCATATTAATAATCAGGAATTTGTAATTCATCAACAATGATACATAAAAATATACCGTTGTTTTTAAAAAAACATTGGACGTTTTTGAAAAAACATTGGACGTTTTTGAAAATTCTTCGTGACGTTTTTTTCAAAACAACGGTATGTTTTTTTTCGATATATAGCGGTGTGCCAACAGCCCTTTTGACACACCGCTTTTTTATCCCTTCATGATGTCCTCGGCACTTAAAAAATGAAAAAGTTCAGTTGCAAAGCACTTATTCTTCCATAAATGGTCGTATCTTTGCATAGCAGAACCAGCATAACAATTAAGAATATGATAATTATCGGCATAGCGGGCGGCACAGGATCCGGCAAAACAACTGTCGTCCGTGAAATCATCAATAGTCTTAATCCGGGTGAAGTAGTCCTTCTCCCCCAAGACTCCTATTACAAAGACAGCAGCCATGTCCCAGCGGAACTGCGTCAACAAATCAATTTCGACCATCCGGACGCATTTGATTGGCCTCTGCTGCTGCAACATATCCAAATGCTCAAAGAAGGCAAAAGCATCGAACAACCGGTCTATTATTACCAGACCTGTTCCCGCTTGCCTGAAACCATCCACATCGAGCCGCGCCCCGTCATCATCATCGAGGGCATCTTGGCATTGTGCGACCAGAAGCTCCGGGAGATGATGGACTTGAAGCTATTTGTGGACGCAGATGCGGACGACCGGTTAATCCGTGTCATCCAACGCGATGTGGTGGAACGGGGAAGGACAGCCGCTGCGGTGATGGAACGCTATGTCCGTGTATTGAAACCGATGCACGAACAATTTATCGAACCGACCAAGCGTTATGCCGACCTCATCATCCCTGAAGGAGGAAGCAACAAGATTGCTATCCGCATCCTAAAGATGTATATAGAGAAACATTTGCACCATTCGGTGAAACGATAATCGAGATTCACGAGGAAAGATGGCACAAGATGAGATAAAAGCAAAGCAGAAAGTCCCGGAGCCCACCTTAAGGAGGCTTCCGTGGTATCTTGCCTATGTCAAGTTGCTCAAAGGCAAAGGAGAAACAGTTGTCTCATCCACCCAAATATCAAAGGTGCTAAGCATTGAGGCGAGCCAAGTCGTCAAAGATTTGTCTTTTGTGAAAATCGGTGGGAAGACCCGCGTCGGTTATGATTTGGACGAATTGATATTTGCCTTGGACAGCTTTTTAGGATTCACCTCTTCCCACAAGGCTTTCTTGTTTGGCGTGGGAAGTTTGGGAGCCGCCCTCCTGCAAGACTCCGGTCTGAAACAATACGGATTGGAGATTGTGGCTGGTTTTGACATCCGTGAAGAGCTGGACGGGACAATCATCAACGGCATCCCGGTTTATCATATCAACCATTATCCTCAATATCAGAAACAACACGGTGCGACCATCGGGGTCATCACTGTCCCGGTTGACAAGGCGCAAGAGGTTGCGGACCAAATCATTGCCGGTGGAATCAAAGGATTGTGGAATTTCACCCCTTTCCGGATATGCGTTCCTGAAGATGTGGTCATCCAAAACACATCCATGTATGCCCATTTGGCAGTCATGTTTAATCGTTTGAATACTATAAATCATTAAAATGAAGATAATTGCTGTCGGTATGAACTATGCCGCCCACAATAAAGAGCTGCATCATACGTTAGAATTAACAGAGCCAACAATATTCATGAAGTCGGATTCGTCATTGCTGAAAGACGGGAAGCCTTTTTTCATTCCTGATTTCTCGTCGGAAGTGCATTACGAAACCGAGATTGTTGTCAAGATTGACCGTTTGGGAAAGAATATCGCAGAGCGTTTCGCCCACCGCTATTACCAGGAGGTGACTGTCGGGATTGATTTCACCGCACGTGATTTGCAACGGAAGTTACGGGCAAAAGGGTTGCCTTGGGAGTTGAGCAAAGCCTTTGACAATTCAGCCGCACTCGGGACATTCATCCCGCTTTCGGAAGCTGGGGAAATCGGCAACCTCTCTTTCCATTTGGATATAAACGGAGAGTGCGTCCAGTCGGGGAATACAGCGGATATGCTTTTCCCGGTAGACAAAATCGTCTCTTATGTCAGCCAGTTCTTTACGCTGAAGATTGGAGATTTGATTTATACCGGCACGCCAGCAGGAGTGGGTCCGGTGAAGATAGGCGACCATTTGGAAGGTTATTTGGGCGACCGCAAACTACTGGACTTCCATGTCCGCTAACATGAATGGTTATCCGGCTCAACAGGTTTAATTATAATAGTATGATGAGACATATCGTATCAATTATTGTTTTTTGCTTCGTTTATATAGCATCCCTTTGGGCGGATGAAAGCCGTTATGCGTCACAATCTCTACTTTCATCGGGAAGATGGGTGAAGATAAAGGTCGAAAAGTCAGGTGTCTACCGGCTTACCGCAGCAGACTTGAAGAAAATGGGGTTCACAGACCTCTCCAAAGTTTCCATTCATGGTTATGGAGGCTGGATATTAGACGAGAACTTTTCTAAAGCGGGTTATTTGGATGATGTCCCGTCTGTTCCCGTGTGGACAAATGGCAATGCGCTCTTCTTTTATGCGAAGGGACCTGTCAAATGGGAATATGATTCCCGGAACGACTCTTTTGTCCACACGAACAATCCTTACTCAGTGGCAGGATATTATTTCGTGACTGATGCCACTGATACCAATTCCATAAAGGAGTTGCCTTCGGTGGAAGGAGCTGTCCGGCAAATCAACACATTCGACGACTATCAGCTTTGGGAAAAGGACGAGGTCTCTGTAAATGAATCCGGGCGGGAGCTGTTCGGGGAGTCTTTTATTTCTACCACAACAAGGAACTTCTCCTTCACTGTTCCCAACATCACTTCGGATAATGCCAAGGTGTCTTTGCGCTTCATCTCCAAAGCCATACAAGGGAGCACATTTGTCACCCTTTCCACAAACGACAGCACCCTCATCAAATTGGCTGTTCCTGCAAACGGGGTGAATGACACTTACACGAAAGCGGTTGCCGTTTTCCGTATGCAAGAGTGGATTGGCAAGAAAAGCGAAAAGACTACTTTCACTGTCAACTACGGGAGAATGGGTGACCAAAATGTCTATTTGGATTATATCCGGTTCCAAATGCGCCGTTCCTTGCAGATGACAGGCAACCAAATGGCATTCAGAAGCACAGATGCGATTAACAATGTTTCGCGGTTTCAATTAAGCGGGTCTTCGGCTGCTACAGTCGTATGGGATATCACTGATGCGCAGAATCCTTTATGGATAGACGGGAATCTGAAGGATTCCAATTTCTCTTTCTCCATCTCGGCATCGGACAAAATCCGTGAGTTCATCGCTTTTGACAAAGATAAACTGACCGACTCACCGACTGTCGTAGGCGAAATCAATCCCCAAGACTTGCACGGATTGGGACAATATAATATGGTTATCATTGCTCCGGAATTACTCACCTCCGAAGCTGAGCGGTTAGCAGAAGCGCATCACAAACACGAAGGGCTGAACACAATTGTAGTCAATCCGGAAGCCATTTATAACGAGTTCTCCAGCGGGACTCCGGATGCAACTGCATATCGGCGTTTCCTTAAAATGCTTTATGACAGAAGCACGGAAGAGATGCCTTTGAAATATTTACTGCTGTTCGGGGACGGATCGTTCGATAACCGGGGATTGACACGCGAATGGAGCATAAACAAAAGTTTGCAGAAAAATATGCTGCTCACTTATCAATCAGCAAACTCCGTGGACATTGATTCTTATACAACAGATGATTATTTCGGGTTCTTGGAAGATGGGAGCGGTGCTTTGCTCAACACTTCAAAAATGAGTATTGGCATCGGGCGTTTCCCGGTGCGGACAACTGCCGAGGCTTCGGCAGCGGTTTCCAAAGTGATTGAATATATGGAGAATTCGCTTTTAGGCTGCTGGAAAAACAATGTGACATTTGTTGCCGATGACGGAGGGAATGCGGACGAGGACAAGCTAATCCACATGAGGCAAGCTGACCAAATAGCGGAAATAATCAACAGCCAGCATCCAGAATTCAAGGTAAACAAACTTTATATGGATGCTTTCATGAAAGACCGAACCGGAGGAAACGCATCTTATCCTGATGTCCGCAATGCTTTGCAAAAGCAACTGAAGAACGGATTGATGGTGGTGAATTATACGGGGCACGGCAACACGACCTCATGGGCAGATGAAGCCGTATTGACGCAATCGGATATACAACAAGCTACTTATCCTTATCTTCCTTTATGGATAACTGCCACATGTGACTTCTCAAGGTTCGACGCTTTGGCGACATCCGCTGGAGAATCGGCTTTCTTGAATGCTAAAAGTGGAAGCATCGCCCTTTTCTCCACGACTCGTGCCGTTTATCCTGAGCAAAACGTGTTAATCAACCGAGCCATCATCAACAATCTCTTCACCAAAGACAAGGAGGGACATTATCTGACTTTGGGAGAAGTGATGAAAGCGTCCAAAGCCTCTTTGGGATACAACAAGAATAAACTTAATTTCATCTTGATTGGAGACCCGGCTTTGCGGTTGAATTTCCCGGATTATAAAGTCGTGGTGACAGAAATAAACGGCGAGCCGATCAATGGACTCCTTCCTCCTACGCTTAAAGCATTGGAGAAAGTGACAATCAAAGGGGAAGTTCATTCCCCGAATGGAGAGAAAGATGCGACCTTCAACGGCTTGTTGAATGCCACTATCCTGGACAGCCGACAAACAATAACGACATTAGACAACTTCAACACCGGGAAGAAGTTCCAATATACTGATTATCCGAATACTTTATATGTCGGGAAAGACTCCGTCCACCAAGGGGAATTCAGTATCACCTTTACTGTCCCTAAAGATATTTCTTACTCCAATGATTATGGCAAGATGAACTTCTATGCTGTCAACGAGAAAGACACGGCTGAAGCCCAAGGTTCGTTCTTGAACTTCAAAGTGGGCGGAACGTCCGAACAGGGCGATGAAGACAACGAAGGACCGGAGATTCGCTATTTATATCTGAATGACACCACCTTCACCGACGGAGGGAAGGTCAATGCGACTCCGCTCTTGGTGGTTTCCCTTTGGGATAAGAGCGGCATCAACATGACTGGCAGCAGTATCGGCCATGATATCATGTTGACGATAGACAACCAGACAAGCAAGAGTTACAACCTCAACGAATATTACCAGGTGACTGGGACTGACGGTTCCGGAATGATTATCTTTTCCATTCCCGAATTGGCAGCCGGCAAACACACTGCCGAATTCAAAGTGTGGGACGTGTTGAACAATTCGACGACTCATACTTTCACTTTTGAGGTTGTGGCAAACATGAAGCCAGAATTAATCAAGCTTTATGCTGCTCCGACTCCAGCCAAGAATTTTGTCACATTCTATATGTTCCATAATCTGCCCGGATCGGAGTTGGATGTCAAATTGGAAGTATTCGATATGACGGGAAGATTGCGATGGAGCCACGAAGAGCGAGGTTCTTCCGATGCCTTCAAAGCTTATGAGTTACAATGGAATTTATTTGGCAACGGGAATGCCCGGTTAAAACCGGGAGTCTATATTTATAGAGCCTCTTTGCGTTATGGCAACTCCAAGAGCGTGACCGAGGCGAAGAAAATGATAATCCTGGCACAATAAATAGAGGAAAAGTCTGTTATAATAAAGAAATTCGTTTGTAAAAAGAAACTTAGTAAATGAAGATGATAAGATTTTGCAGTTTGAAGCTTCTCGCACTGTCAATAGTATTATGGATGACTTCTGCCACGATGCGGGCTGACGATAAAAACATAAAAAAAGAATTCGCACCCATCAACACGGCAGTTCCTTCTTTGTCCATTGCTCCTGACGCGCGCGGCGGCGCAATGGGTGACAACGGTGTGTCCACTCTTCCGGATGCTAATTCCCAATATTGGAATCCTGCCAAGTATGCATTCAGCACCAGCAGTGCAGGAGTTTCCCTCTCCTACACGCCTTGGCTGCGCAAATTGGTCAATGACGTGGCGTTGGTCAACCTTTCTGGCTTCTATAAAATTGGTTCGGATGACCGACAAGCGATAGCGGCTTCCTTGCGTTACTTCACTTTCGGTGAAATCAACGATTATGACTCCAACAGCGGAGCTTTGCTGACAACCATCAACCCGTATGAAATGGCTTTTGATGTCAGTTATAGCCGCAAATTGTCAGAATCTTACTCCATGGCAGTTGGCTTGCGATACATCCGATCAGACCAAGGTGCAGATGCCGATGCAGAAATGGTCCCGGCAAATGCCTTTGCTGCCGACGTGGCTGGCTATTTGGAAAAGTATGTCATGTTAGGCAATGCGGAAGCCTTGTGGAGCTTTGGTTTCAACATTTCCAACATCGGAACGAAAGTCTCTTATGACGGAGGTGCGACAAACCAGTTTTTGCCGACCAAGTTGTCCATCGGAACAGGCTTGCTTTATCCGATAGATGATTATAACCAGATAGGTGCTTATGTCGATTTAAGCAAATATCTTGTGCCAAGCGAACCGCAACTGAATGGTTCGACTGCTGAGGACAATGAAGATTTCCAAAAACGCAAAGAGGAATATAATTCCATGTCTCCTATCACCGGCATCTTCAAATCCTTTGGCGATTCTCCATTGGGATTCAAAGGAGAGATGAAGGAAATCATGGCATCCATCGGTATTGAATATAGCTATAACCAGCAGTTCTTCGTCCGCGGTGGTTATTATTACGAAAGCAAAGATTTGGGCAACCGCCAGTATTTCTCTGCCGGAGCAGGTTTCCGCATGAGCGTGTTCCAATTAGACGCAGCCTATTTGCTCAGTACTGTTCCAAGTAATCCATTGGACCAGACTTTGCGTTTTTCATTGACTTTCGACATGGACGGATTAAAGAACCTATTCAAGTAAGCAAATGATGAAGATTCGTGTAGGATTCGGATATGATGTCCATAAATTAGTGCCAGGAAGAGAACTTTGGTTAGGTGGAATCAAGATTGACCACACAGAAGGCTTGTTAGGCCACAGCGATGCGGATGTCTTGATTCATGCGATATGCGATGCGCTGTTGGGGGCAGCCAATATGCGTGACATTGGTTATCATTTCCCCGATACCGCCAATGAGTATGAGAATATAGACAGCAAAATCCTTCTGAAAAAGACAATAGCTCTTTTGCGGGAATCGGGTTATGAACTGGGCAATATTGATGCGACTGTGGCAGCCGAGCGTCCTAAACTCAATCCGCATATTCCAAAGATGAAGCAGGTTTTGGCATCTGTTTTGGAAACGGAAGAAGATAATGTGTCCATCAAAGCCACAACGACAGAGAAGTTGGGATTCACTGGGCGGCAAGAAGGAATGGCAGCTTATGCGACAGTCTTAATCTCAAAAATCAGCGGCGGCCTTTAAAGAAGCGGCGCATCTTCTCGGCACACTCCGCCTCCATTACGCCTTTCTTCACAATGGTTTTCGGATGAAAAGCAGCCGGAGCGAATCGACTATAACCCCGTTTCTCGTCCGATGCGCCATAAACAACGGTTGACAACTGCGACCAGCCGATTGCTCCCGCACACATGATGCAAGGTTCCACCGTCACATAAAGTGTACAGTTCTTCAAATATTTAGCTCCTAACAGATTGGTCGCTGCCGTGATTGCCAACATCTCCGCATGGGCAGTCACATCATTCAGCTTTTCCGTCTCATTATGCGTGCGGGCAATGATTCTCCCGTCACACACGATAACGGCTCCGACAGGCACTTCTCCCTCTTCGGCAGCCAAGTCCGCTTCCTGCAAAGCCTGCTTCATAAAGTAATTGTCGTCATAGGGTGTTATCATCGCCTCATCTCATTTTCGTTAAACAATGTAGGATAATCCTCTTCCAAAGTACGGATAATATGAACCAAGATGGTTTCTCTATACCACCTTGATTTATTGGCTATCTTGTATTTAGCCAAATACCTCTGCACCGTTTTATACTCATCATCATTCAGCATGAAAGTAACTTTATGAACCCGAGGATGGTTCGGTTGTGCTGTTGAATATTTCTTGCTCCGCTGTTTCATAGTGCAAAAGTAATTGACATTCTCCAATTATAAAGAAATATAACCGTATATTTGTAGTCAAATAGGCAAACAACGATATGGCTCAACAAAATCAGACGGGGAAAGAGGGTGAAATGGCTGCCCGGAATTATTTGCAGAAAAAGGGATATTTAATCTTGCATGCAAATTGGCATTTCCACCATTACGAATTAGACATCGTTGCCCAGCATGGCCAAGAGTTGGTGGTTGTAGAAGTCAAGACCCGCTCGGCAATGCCCCTGCTTGAACCGGAAGATGCTGTTGACGAGAAGAAGATTAAAAGGACAGTTGCGGCGGCAGATGCTTATATCCGCTACTTCAATTGTGATTTGCCTGTGCGCTTCGATGTGATCACCTTATTGAAAGATTCATCCGGCTATCACATCCAGGACCATATCGAGGATGCTTTTTATCCGCCTTGCCTTTAAACATGACGACTTATGGACATTGAAGAATTACGTGATTACTGCCTTTCCTTGAAGAACTCGACAGAATGCTTCCCTTTTGACGAAGTATCTTTAGTGTTCAAAGTAGAAGGTAAAATGTTCGGGTTAATGCCTTTGGACAGCGACGACCCGCATATCTCGGTAAAATGTTCTACTCAATTTGTCGATGAGCTGAGAGATCATTTCAATGCAGTAGAACCTGCTTTCCATTTCAATAAGAAATATTGGAACTCCATCTTCTTGAATCGTGACATGAAAGATGAAGATATCCGTAAATGGGTAAAGCATTCCTATCTTGAAGTGATAGCCAAACTTCCGAAACGAACAAGAGATAATTATGACACAGGAGAATAATAAAGATATGCCCCGCTTGATAAGGCTTAGAGAAGTCAATTCCACCAATGCTTATATCCAATCCCTCAACAGGGATGAACGGTTGCCGGAAGGCAGTGTCGTGTGGGCGGATTTCCAAACTGCGGGAAGAGGACAAATCGGGAATGTGTGGGAATCGGAAAATGGGAAGAATCTGACATTCAGCATCGTATTCTATCCCTCCTTCCTCTTGGCTAAGCACCAGTTCCTGATTTCCCAAATAGCGTCACTCAGCGTAAAAGAGACATTGGATGAATTCATAAGCGGCATTACAGTGAAATGGCCGAATGATGTTTATTGGAATGACAAGAAAATATGCGGCATGCTGATCGAGAACGACCTTGCCGGACAATATATCTATTCATCCGTGATAGGAATAGGCATCAACATCAATCAAGCAGTTTTCCGGGGCGATGCTCCAAACCCGGTCTCGCTGTATCAAATATTGGGGAGAGAAGTGGATATTGAAGATTTCATGCACCGCTTCCTCGAGCATATTTATGACAACTATTTGACACTGATGAAGGGAGATCCGGACGGCACACTTGTCAAGAAATATTTGGATTCATTGTATCGGAAAGAGGGCTTTTTCCTTTATGTAGACAAAAATGGGCAGTTCGAAGCTGAATTTGCCGGAATTGAGCCGACAGGCCATTTGCTGCTGCGTCTAAAAGACCAGACAGTGCGGAGATATGAATTCAAGGAGGTAAAATTTATCACTTCCGTCCAATAAAACCAAACAAAAGAACCGTCTAAAAAAACATACCGTTGTTTTAAAAAAAACATTGGACGTTTTTGAAAAAACATTGGACGTTTTCAAAAATTCCTCGTGATGTTTTTGAAAAAACAACGGTATGTTTTTTGGAATAATTCAGTCTTGTGATATTTTACTGATTATCAATCTTTTTGAAGAATCTCAATAGGCACGTTTCCTATTTGCGCAGCCAGTTCGGAAAAGGAACTTTGGAAAGAACCATATATCTTATTCGTCTTGGACAAAGCAAACATATCTATGATTCCGCCCTTAATTCCTGCGATAGAATTTCGATCCGCCTCATCCTTTGCAGTCAACACCCGGTTGCCATATCGGGAAAGCATCTCCTTTTTCACTATTTCCGAATCCGTGGCAAGAAAAATAGAAACATTCGGATTTGCCTCTATTTCACGGTCGATGGCAGCAATAAACAATTCCGTTGGACTTTGCTGGATGGAAGCGGCATTGTCAGTCCTCCGGATATGAATGCCGATGGAATAATCGGAGAAGGATTGAGAATAAGAAGTAATCTTCTCTTGGATATCCTGCTGGGGCACGAACAGTTTGCGCAACAAAGCGTAATCATACTTTTGGAAAGCAGTATAAGAAGCCAAATAAACTTCCCCTTTCTTTGCCCATGCTTCAAAATCGAAATGTTGTTTGCACAAAGGAGTTATCTGTTTTTCATAAAGGGAATCGTCAAAAAGGATTCGTTGGAAGAAGCGGGGAACAAAGCCGTTTTTCTTCCGTGGGCGGTCAAATACCCAATAATCATAAAATGTCGCCTCACGAATTGCCATCTCTTTCCACTGGATTGGTTGGAATAACGCATTGAACGGAGCATTCAATGCCCAGTCTTTAAACCACACAACAGACACTCCTATCCCAACTTTCCGGGCAAGAGTGCAAGCAGAAGCCACAGCCCTCATGCGATTAGCCAAACCACCAACCGGCACAAAAAACAATTTGTTCATATAAGTGAATTATATCTTTGTGGCAAAGATAGCACAAATTTCTTTTAGATTGCTGATGGGAAAGTCTTAGGTTTTATGTAAGTTTGCAGTGAATAAACAATCCTTTGATTTATGCAAGCAATCATTTTAGCAGCCGGCATGGGAAAACGTTTAGGCGAATTGACAAAAGACAATACAAAATGTATGGTCAAAGTAAACGGTGTCTGTTTGATTGATCGACTGCTGAGCCAATTGTCGGAATTGGGACTTAAACGAATTATATTGGTTATCGGATATAAAGGTGAGAAGTTGCGCGAACACGTTGGAGACCAATACAATTCCACTCCTATCGAGTATATATATAACCCTGTGTATGATAAGACAAACAATATCTATTCTCTCTATTTAGCAAAAGAAGAGTTGCAAAAAGAGGATACTTTGCTTATCGAATCGGACTTAATCTTCGAAGATTCCTTGTTCCACAAGATTATCGACAACCCTTATCCCAACTTGGCTTTGATAGCGAAATACGAGCCTTGGATGGATGGGACGATGGTGTGCATGAACGAGGAGAACGACATTGTGGACTTCATCAACAAGAAAGCTTTCAAATATAGCGATGTCAACAGTTATTATAAGACCGTAAACATCTATAAGTTCAGCAAAGGATTCCTCTGCTCCCATTATGTCCCGTTCTTGGAAGCTTATAGCAAGGCTTTGGGGAACAACGAATACTATGAGCAGGTGCTCCGAGTCATCACGCTGTTGGAGGAATGCGAACTGAAGGGTTTGCCTTTGGAAGGGGAAAGATGGTATGAAATAGATGATGTCCAAGACTTGGATATTGCCGAAACTATCTTTGCGGAAGGAGAACAGAAGTTAGGCTTGTATCATAAGCGGTTTGGAGGCTATTGGAGATTCCCCAAGCTGATAGATTTCTGTTATTTGGTAAATCCTTACTTCCCGCCCCAAAGGATGAAAGACGAATTGAGATCCAACTTCGATGTCTTATTGACCGAATACCCATCCGGGATGCACGTCAACACGCTTATCATGGCGAAGAACTTTGGATTGAAGCAGGACTATGTGGTCGTTGGGAATGGAGCCGCAGAACTGATAAAAGCCATGATGGAAGAATCTGTAGGTAAAATCGGTATTATTTATCCCACGTTTGAAGAATATCCCAATCGTTATCCTTTGACGATTGTCCCTTATATTCCACAAAATGCGGACTTCCACTATTCCGCAAAGGATTTAATGGATTTTTACCAGAAGAATCCGGTGAACAGCTTGTTACTTATTAATCCGGACAATCCTTCCGGAAACTTTATCCCTTTCCGGGAATTAATCCAATTGATTGAATGGACAGCAAAGCAAGGGATTCAGTTCATAGTGGACGAATCATTTATTGACTTCTCGACGGAAGGAGATTGCAACAGCTTATTGAGAAATGACTTGTTGGAAAAATATCCTCATTTGGTTGTCGTGAAAAGCATTTCCAAATCGTATGGTGTTCCCGGTCTGCGTTTAGGATTAGTCGCCTCTTCCGACAAAGAGCGCATCCAACATTTGCGGAAATCTGTCAGCATCTGGAACATCAATTCCTTTGCCGAGTTTTATATGCAAATATATAGCAAATATGATGCAGATTATAAACAAGCGTGCGAACGATTCCGGGAAGAGCGTGATTTATTCTATGCAGAATTGCAATCGGTCGATTATCTGCGCGTCATCCCTTCGCAAGCGAACTATTTCTTATGTGAAGTCACTTCCCGCTTCACATCCAAAGAGCTTTCCACGCTTCTGTCAGAGCGGTACAACTTGCTTATTAAGGATTGTGGAAGCAAATCAGCATTCAAAGGGGGAAATTATATCCGTTTAGCGGTAAGGGATAGAGAAGACAATCATTATTTAGTAACCAAATTAAAAGAAGTCTGTCATGAAAGTCATTGATTTCAATACTATATCTAAATTAGGAGTTAATCCTCTTCAATGTGTAAAGTGGGTAGAATACATCCTAAAGAATAAATACAGTTGCGAATTGCCACCGAAGATAAGTTTGCACATGGGGAACAATATCTTCATGAATACAATGCCGTCTTATATACCGATGGTTCAAAGACACGGAGTCAAGATTGTTTCCCGCTATCCGGAAAGAGTTCCTTCCCTTATCAGTGAAATCATGCTATATGACACCAGTAACGGGTTGCCATTAGCTTTGATGGACGGAACTTGGATTACAGCCATGCGAACCGGTGCAGTTGCTGCATTAACAATCAAGACATTGCAGCGTAAGGACGCTCAACAATACGCTTTTATGGGATTAGGGAACACCGCACGTTCCACTTTACTCTGTTTGGCAGAGTTGCTTAAAGGGACAGATATAAACATCAAACTTCTTGCTTACAAAGGTCAGGAAGGATTGTTTAAACAAAGATTTTCCTCCTATCCAAACCTTCATTTTGAAGTTTGCCAAAATGAGGAAGCATTTGTGACTGATTCGGATGTAGTTGTCTCCTGTATTACTGCTGCCGACTATTTAATCGCACCCGACAAATGTTACAAAAAAGGCGTATTGGTCGTTCCTGTACATACAAGAGGTTTCCAAAACTGTGATTTGTTCTTTGATAAAGTATTTGCTGACGACACGGGACACGTAAAGGATTTCAAGTATTTCAAACAATTTAAACAGTTTGATGAATTTTCCCAAGTTCTTATTGGGAATAATCCAGGAAGAGAGTCCGATGAAGAACGAATCCTTGCCTACAACATAGGAATTTCACTCCATGATATCTATTTTGCTTCCCAAATATATGATTTGTCCGCTTCTAAAGCAAAGGAATTAATATTGGAAAACGAGACTCAAAAGTTCTGGTTATGATAAATACAGAAGAATTACGCAAACGTTTCAACCCTGACGGTTCCATCCTTCGCCGCCAACAAATGCGGATGTTGGAATTGTTGGAGGCAGTTGACAAGGTATGCAAAAAGCATAATATACCATATTGGTTGAGTTCCGGGACACTAATCGGAGCAGCCAGACATCAGGGCTTTATTCCTTGGGACGACGATTTGGACATTGAGATGCTTCGTGAAGATTATTTGCGCCTTCTCAAAGTTTTGCCTCAAGAACTGCCTGATAACTTTGCACTGCAAACCCATGAGACAGATCATAACTATATCTTTATCTATGGGAAACTAAGGGACAAAGATTCCTATTTGGATGAAGTAAATTATTATGATAGGAATTGGAAGTACAAAGGCATCTATATTGATATATTTCCTTTAGAAAAGAATCCTTATCCTTTGGCTTGGATTGCAGGGCACTTACAAGGACAAATCTATAACCAGCTAAACAACAAGAAGCTGGACGAAGAAACAATATCCAAACGTGTCCAATGGATTTACAAATGGAATGAGAAACTAAACTTCCCCGTCTTACGCTTTATTGCAAAGCTGATACCGGGGAAAGCTTTGAGGCATTCGTTTGGGACAGCCTATTTCAAGCCTCGTTATCTCGATGACATCTTCCCTTTGACAGAAATGGAGTTTGAAGGGAAAATGTTTCCTGTGCCCCACAACACGGATGCGCATTTGAGGAAGATATATGGGGATTATATGCAATTACCGGATTTAAGCCAAATCCATCCCCATTATGCAAAGTTGGAATTTTATAAATAATACTTAATACTGCCTATGAATCCCGCATTAGTTGACGTTGCCGTATTGATTCTATTTTTCAATCGTCCTGAACCATTGTCTAAGGTATTTGAACAGGTGAGAAAAGCTCGCCCGTCCAAACTGTTTCTATATCAAGATGGACCCAGAAATGAGAAAGACCTTAAAGGGATACAAGCCTGCAGGACAATTGTCGAACAAATAGATTGGGAATGTGAAGTACACCGTTTGTATCAAGAAAAGAACTTCGGTTGTGATCCTTCCAATTTCATGTCACATAAATGGGCTTTTTCCATAGTGGACAAATGTATCGTATTCGAAGATGACAGCATTCCTTCCGTATCATTTTTCCAGTTTTGCAAAGAGCTTTTGGACCGATACGAAAACGACAACCGCATTGCGATGATTGCCGGATTCAATCCAGAGGAAATCACACCAGATATTTCGTCTGATTACTTCTTTACAACCAACTTCTCCATTTGGGGCTGGGCAAGTTGGAAGCGTGTCATTGACCAATGGGATGAACATTACACATTCTTGGAAGACAAAGAGAATATGAGGTTATTGAAAAACGTCATCAAGGAAAGGAAATTCCGTAACGACTTCGTCTATATGTGCCAACGGCATAAAGAGCATCATAAAGCCTATTACGAAACAATATTCCATGCTTCCATATTATTCAATAACGGGTTATGTATCGTTCCTACTAAGAACATGATAAACAATTTAGGAGCGATAGAAAATTCCACCCATTTCGCCGGATCCATAAAAACGATGCCGAAAGGCTACCGGCGCATCTTTACCATGGGAAGATATGACGTATCATTCCCATTGAAGCATCCTCGCTATGTCATCGAGAATGTTGCATACAAAAAGGCTGTCTATCGGATTATGGCGTGGGGGCATCCTTGGGTCAAAGTATTCCGATCTTTTGAGGAGCTTATCTTAAATACAAGATACGGGAATTTCTCCATTATCAAAGATGCGCTCCGCAAAAGAATCAACAAATGGCTGAAGAGAGACCAGCACTTATAATAAAGCAAATCACTTCCCAAACAGCTTGCCTGTAAAAGGCAAGCGTGGGAATAGTTTGCGGAAACGAACCATGTAAGTTGTAATGTTTCCTCCGGCAATGACAAAAGTCACGGCTGCTATAATCATCACCAATCCGGACATTTCCCGCACGGAAAGTGTTTCTCCGAACACTCCTACTCCAACGATTACAGCCGTAACAGGTTCTAAAGCTCCAAAAATAGCAGTCGGTGTTGAGCCTATATATTGGACAGCACTTGTTGTGCACAAGAAAGAAATGGCTGTCGGGAAGAGAGCCAGTCCCAATATGTTTGCCCATAAATACCAATGATCCGGACAAGTCAGCGCCCTGCCGAAATCAAGGCGCACTAAATAGAAGAAGAAACCAAAGAGAAGCACGTAAAAAGTCACCTTCAGTGTCGCCATGTTCTGCAATGACTTAAATTGGTTGACTCCGATAATATACAAAGCATAAGTCAATGCTGAAGCTAATGCCAAGACTGTTCCTAACAAGCTAAGCGATTCCCCTTCGGTGTTTTGGTAAAGCATGCCAATCCCGGCTAATGCCAATAGCATGGAGAGAGTCGTCACTAAATTTAGCTTCTCCTTGAAGAAGACAATCATAATCAAAGCGACTATTATAGGATAGACAAACAAAAGGGTCGAAGCAATGCCAACACTCATGTAATTATATGAGGAGAACAGAGTCAATGATGAAATAGCTATCACCATTCCCATAAAGAACAAAACACCGGCTTCTTGCTTCTTTATCTTGAAATTTCGTCCTCGCGCAATAATCATTACCGCCAATATGGGAATGGCTAATGAATAGCGATAAAATAAAACCTCATCGGGAGTCATGCCTGATTGATACAATGGTAACGCAAACAAAGGGTTCATTCCGTACGAAGCAGACGCAATCACCCCTAACAAATATCCTTTCGCTTTATCGTTCATTTCTTATTTCCTGTTTATTCTATAATATATGGATTACATCCAAAAAAATCCGGGTTGTATTTTCCAAAACATCTGCATGCAAAGGAAAATACAATCCGACCTTTTTTGAATTAACCCGTAACTTGTTTTAATTTAATAATGGGAAAAATCCCCTCCCTTTAAAGCTTATTATTCTGTATAATAAATGCGTTTGACACGCGGAGAAACAGATGTCAACACTTCATACGGAATTGTCTTCAACTTGTCTGACAATTCTGAAACTGGAAGCTCTTCCCCGAACACAATTACGGAGTCTCCTTCATGCGCATCCACCTTCGTCACATCCACCATACAAGCATCCATACAGATATTACCAATTATCGGGCAACGTTTGCCCCGTATAACCACTTCTCCATGTCCGTTACTGAAATGGCGATCCAAACCATCTGCGTATCCGATTGGTATAATAGCTATTTTGGAATCCCTTTCCACATAACTCTTGCGGCTGTAACCAATAGAGTCTCCTGCCGGGACATTTTGAATCTGCAATATTGTTGTCTTCAACTTGCTGATAGTTTGCAACCCAGCTAATCCGGAAGCACTGATGCCATACAATCCTATTCCCAGACGTACCATATCCATCTGGTATTCGGCAAAACGCTCAATACCTGCCGTGTTCAGAATATGTTTAATCACCTTATGTCCCAGAGCGCTTTCCAATTCAGCTGCCGCCTGTTGGAACTTATTCAGCTGTTCGTGGGTAAAGTCGTCAAAGACAAAAGAATCGCTTCCCGCCAAATGAGAGAATATAGAACGAGCCTTCACTCCGCTTTGTCCCTTTAACCGCATACATAACTCTTTTACTTCTGAAGGTTGGAAGCCTAAACGGTGCATTCCCGTATCAATCTTGATGTGGACAGGATAACCAATTATACCACGACGTTCTGTTTCATGGACAAGAGCATCCAATAATCTGAAGCTATATACTTCAGGTTCCAAATTGTATTCAAACAGCGTATTGAAAGAACTGAACTCTGGATTCATGACAATGATAGGAATCGTGATTCCCTCTTTCCTTAGCGCAGCTCCTTCATCAGCGACAGCAACTGCCAAATAATCGCAATGGTGTTCCTGCAATGTCTTTGCCAACTCGAAAGAGCCACTGCCATAACCGAAGGCTTTCACCATACAAACCATTTTGGTTTCCGGTTTCAATTTCGATCGGTAGAAGTTGAAGTTATGAACTATGGCTGAAAGATTGACTTCCAAAATCGTTTCATGCACTTTCTTCTCCAACAATTCCGAAATCTGCTCAAAATGGAAATGCCGCGAACCTTTCAACAGGATTAACTCATCCCGGAACTGATGGATAGAAGAAGAATGGATGAATTCATCAGTAGTCAGATAAAACTCCTTTTCAATACTTTCTCCAAAAACAGATTGAAACTCTTTCAAGTCCTTACCAATACCTATCAGTTTATTGATTCTTTTCCTAACAACCAAATCCGCCACCTTTTTGTAAAGCGACTTGGGCAATGTGCCAGTTTGCAAAATATCGGAAAGAATCAAAGTGGATTTCAAATTCTTCCCCACCTTGCGGCTCTGTTGGAAATCCAAAGCAATGTCCAATGAGTTGATGTCTGAATTGTAAGTGTCGTTTATCAGCAAACAGCCGTTTATTCCTTCTTTTACATCCAAACGCATCTCAACAGGCTCCAAACGGGCAAACTTTTCCACCTCCTTTGCACTGGTCGGCTTCAAGTAAAGCATGACTGCCAAACATTGAATAACATTCTCTATGGAAGCGTCATCCGTGAATGGAATGGTATAAGTCTGGTCCAAACCGAGCAATGTACAATGTATCACTGTCTCATTCTCCCGTTTTTCTACCGATTCAATATAAAGCGGAGCGTCCGTGTCTGTCCGGCTCCATGCAATCGCTTTATGTGAAAGGCAAGCAGTTTCTATGGCATTAGACAGGAATGCATTATCTCCATCATAGATAATAGCTTCGCAGTCCGTAAACAACGTCAGCTTCTCCTGGCATTTTTGGTTCATAGAAAGGAAATTCTCCTGATGCGCCTCGCCAATAGAAGTCAGCACACCAATAGTTGGAGCAATGATAGGCTGCAAATACTCCATTTCGTCCGGCTGGGAAATGCCCGCTTCAAAAATCCCCAACGTATTGTTTTCGTTCATTTCCCAAACAGAAAGGGGAACTCCGATTTGCGAATTGTAACTACGTGGAGAACGGACGATATTAAACTCATTGTGAAGTAGCTGATACAAAAACTCCTTCACAACAGTCTTTCCATTACTTCCGGTGATACCTATGACCGGAATTTGGAAACGTTTACGATGGAATATCACCAACTTCTGCAAAGCTCGCAACACATCCTTGACCAATAAGAAATTGGCATCTTGCATCTGCTCATACTCCGGAAGCATCTTGCAGACGACAAAGTTTCGGACACGGGACTTGTACAAATCCGCAACATACTTGTGCCCATCGTTTGTCATGGTCGTCAGTGCAAAAAAGAGGCTTGGTTCCGGAAAAGAGATCCGCCTGCTATCTGTCAATAATATGCTAATCGTACATTCATGCAATTTACTCGTTTTTGCTCCGATAATCCGGGCAACGTCTGATATTGCGTACTCCATTTTCTTACTTTAATTTAGAATTAAGATATTCTTTTTCCTTTGAGAAGTCAAAGTACGGAAATTTATCGTTAAGTCGCTCTATCTTTAACAAAGTTTGAATTATAAACTGCCGATAAGCCGCACTTTGGGGATTAAATGGGCGATGTTCCACCGCTTTTTGTATCTCTTTACAGCTTTTCATGATTTCCATGCTTTGCGGGGCAACCTTATTCTCAAGGAACTTCTCCCAAATATAAGAGACAGCCGTGCTCGATGGATGAATCATATCTTCTGCATAAAAACGGTAATCCCGCAGTTCGTCCATCATGATTTCGTAAGCCGGGAAATAATCACATTGCAAAGCCGGGAAATATTCACAAAGGGCATCAATAGCCAATAAAAGTACCGCTTTGCTCAACTGGTTGCCATGCGCTCCATCTTTCCAATGACGAATAGGACTTACAGTAAACAGCACACGAATACCTGGATGATTCCGGTAAATACGTTCCAATAAATCCTTCCAAACATTCACAATCTGTTCGGGAGTCAACCGCTCTCGAATGAATTCGCTTTCCGGTAATTTATGACAGTTCGCCACGACCTTTCCTGTCTTACGCAACCGATAAACCCAAGCTGTTCCAAAAGTCACTAACAAGCAGCTGCATTGCGAGAAGAAACGGGCGGAGCTTGACAAACGGGTGTTCATCAAATCTAGTGTCTCTTCAACCGAAGAGGCAGAGAAACGACTGTGATGTTGAAAACTGTGGAACTGTCTTCCGGATTGAAACAAATCATCAGCTGTAAACCCAACAGGAGAGATTAATCGCTCTATGGAAGAAGCAATAGAAAGAGGATTGTATAGAGTCCCGAATGGATTGATATCTGTCTTAAACTTATACTGCTCCAATCGATTTCCCATATTCTCCACAAAGCATGAACCCAACAACATAATGCTATCAGAATAAGAAATCCGGAACGTAACCTTTGGATATGATACAGGTGTATAAAAGTCCATAAATATGAGATTAATATCCAAAGATACATTTTTCCAAGTAAAATCGATTGATGAAATGAAAAAAGAGAAAAGAAAAGCAACAACTTAGGCGAAATATTCCTATTTTTGTCAGAAATTAAGGTTTGGTATATGAAGATGATGCATATTATATGGCTTTTGGTAGCTCTGTGGATTCCCTCAGTCGCAGCGACTGCTGCTACCGAGAAGCGTCCTGCATCGATTACCTTCCAATCCGAACCAGACTCGGTAAATATTACCGCTTATGACAGCTGTATACACATCCAAAATGCCCCTTCCGGGAGCACTCTTGAAGTTTACAGCGTAGTCGGAATAAAAGTAAAAGAAATCAAATTAAAAGAGCGGGACGGAAAGTACCCAGTCAATATCCCAAGAGGCTATTACATTGCCCGCATAGGAGAAACAGTTCGTAAAATTGTTATCCGATGATTTTTTCTGAATAGAGATGGAATATACAACATATGCTTTGCCGAACGGATTACGAATGATCCATATGCCGGCACAATCGCCTGTTGCTTATTGCGGATATGCTGTAAACGCAGGTGCGCGCGACGAAGAACCCCAAGAGCATGGATTAGCCCATTTTGTAGAGCACATGATTTTCAAGGGGACAGAACATCACAAAGCTAATTATATACTGAACCGGATAGAGAGTGTTGGCGGAGAATTGAATGCTTACACCACGAAAGAGGAAACATTTGTCTATTCCATTTTCATGAAAGAACATTTCCTTCGGGCTTTCGACCTACTGACCGATTTGGTATTTTACTCTTCTTTCCCTGAAATTGAGATTGAGAAAGAGAAAGATGTAATCTTAGATGAAATCAATTCGTATGAAGATTCTCCCTCCGAACTTATCTTTGACGATTTTGAGAACTTGTTATATAAAGAACATGCGTTAGGACATAACATTTTGGGAGAAGAGGAGACATTAGAAAGGTTCTCCACCACGACTGGAAAATCATTCATGAACCGCTATTATACTCCTGGCAACATGGTGTTTTTCTCCATGGGAGACATTCCTTTCAATAAGATTGTCAAGTGGGCAGAGAGTCTTTTTTCTACACTTCCGGCTCATTCATCTCCCCAAAAGAGGAAAGTCCCTACTCTTTCTTCCGCTTCGTCTTTGACAATGTCCAAAGAGACGCACCAAGCGCATGTGATGATTGGAAGCCATGCCTTCAGCATGTTTGATGAAAAGCGCATTCCCATGTTTTTGCTGAATAATATCATAGGTGGACCAGGAATGAACAACCGCCTTAACGTTTCACTTCGTGAGCATAACGGTTTGGTCTATTCTGTCGAATCCAACATCACCTCTTATACTGACACCGGACTCTTCAGCATCTATTTCGGGACAGACCCCAAAAACAAAGAGAAAGCCATCCGGTTAGTCCATCGGGAGATTGAGAAGTTGCATGAAACCAAATTAACGGAAAAGCAATTGACTGCGGCAAAGAAGCAAGCCCTTGGACAATTAGGCGTTTCGATTGACAACCGCGAAGGGTTGTTCTTAAACATGGGGAAAAGCTTCTTGCATTACAACTTTTTCGCTTCCATGGAAGAGGTGTTCAACCAAATAAACGACATCACGGCGGAAGGGATTTTAGATATCGCCCAAACCGTCTTGGCTCCAGACAAATTATTCATGCTTTCATACGATTAGTGCAGAAATATCCCTACCTTTGCGAGGAAGTTAAAACTTAACTATGAAAGGTCATGGAATATATTTTGCACTACATTTGGAAATATCGCCTCTATTCCGCAATAGATTTGAGGACGACAGAAAATGAGAAGATTGAGATAATAGATACTGGAATAGAAAACAAAGACAGTGGACCGGACTTCTTCAATGCCAAAGTCATTATAGAGGGCACGTTGTGGGCAGGAAGTGTGGAAATACACGAGAAAGCTTCTGATTGGATTCGTCATGGACACGTTACAGATCCGCTGTATGACAATGTCATTTTGCATATAGTGGAAGAAGACGACAAAGTCATTTATCGCAGCAACCAGACACGCATTCCCCAACTTATCCTTCCTATTCCGGAAAAAGTCCTTGACAATATCGACTGGCTATTAAACAATGAATCCCCTTTGGCTTGCCGGGAAAGGCTTCCCGCTATTGATGCCATTTACAAATCCCAATGGATCGATGCGCTGCTTTGCGAACGTTTATTGAGGAAAACTGAAGATATTTTGAACTGGTTAGAGCAATATGAAAAGGACTGGGAACAGGTTTTTTATATTCTGCTATGCCGCAATTTCGGTTTTGGAATCAACAATGACGCTTTCGAAAGATTAGCACGTAGCTTGCCACTGAAATACATCCAAAAACAAAGGGGAAGTGCGTCCCAGATAGAAGCCCTGTTTTTAGGACAAGCGGGATTATTGGATGATGCGTACCAAAAGCAACACCATTATTACCATCTCCTCCAACAAGAATACCTATTCCTTAAGCACAAGTACAAACTTCAACCACTTCAACCGCATATCTTCAAAAAGCTCAGGTTGCGTCCCAATGCCACACCACACATTAAATTGGTGGAATTGGCAGCAATATGGATTAAGAATGACACTTTGTTTTCCCGTATCTTAGAAGCACATACGATACGTGAAATAAAAGACTATTTCCGGGTCTCTCCTTCCATCTTTTGGGAAACGCATTATCAATTCAACAAGGAGTCGCGCTCGAACAAAAAGCAATTAGGCGAGAATTCATTAAACATTCTACTCATCAACACAGTTGCCCCTCTTTTGTTTGCTTACGGGAAAGTCCATCATCTTCCGGAATATCAAGAAAGGGCATTGAAACTACTTGAACGCATTCCGCCCGAGCAAAACCATATCATCACAACGTTCCAGCAAACAGGCATTGAAGTGAAAAATGCCGGGGACACGCAAGCTTTGATTCAATTAAAGCGTGAATATTGTGAAAAGAAGAGGTGCCTTTATTGCCGTTTTGGGTTCCAATTGCTCAAACAATCATAATTTTCCGTACTTTTGCGAAATAATAGAAGATAATTTATGAATAAGAATAGAGATAGGATACGTCAATGGTTTTCTGTATTATTTGTTTGCGCATTCGCCATGTTAGCTTATGCGTGTGCCAACATCGCTTCTCCCAATGGGGGACCGTATGATGAACAACCGCCCAAATTCATAAGCAGTACTCCTGTCCCTAATACTATTAATTACAAAGGGAAGAAAGTCCAGATTCTTTTTGATGAGCTAATCCAAATAGATAACCCATCGGAAAATGTCATTATCACTCCACCGCAACGCCAACTGCCCATTATCAAATCTGTCGGGAAAAAGATAGAGGTCGAGTTGTTGGATACATTGAAAGAGAATGTCACTTACACTATCGACTTCACCAATTCCATTGCCGACAACAATGAAAAGAACGTGTTGGAAAACTATACGTTTGCTTTTTCTACTGGAGAAGTGATTGACTCAATGGAAGTGTCCGGCTATTTGTTGAATGCGGAGAACTTAGAACCGATGCCGAACATTTCAATCGGACTCCATAGCAATTTAGCAGATTCCGCTTTCCGGGAAATAGCTTTTGACAGGACTTCAAAGACAAATGACAAAGGCCATTTCACAGTCCGCAACATCAAGCCGGGAACTTACCGGATTTATGCCTTGAACGACGTGAACCGTGATTATAAATTCGACCAGCCGGGAGAAGATATCGCATTCTTGGATTCTCTCGTGATCCCTTCTTGCATGCCGGATGTCCGCCAAGATACCATTTGGAAAGATTCATTGACTATTGATACAATCAAGAGAGTCGATTTTACACATTTCTATCCAGATGACATCGTCTTACGTCTGTTCAAAGAGAAGTTTGAAAAGCAATATATGACACGACCGGAACGCTTAGAAAGATACAATTTCATCTTGCACTTCAACGCTCCGGTTGACACTGTCCCTGTCCCAACTCCTCTCAATTTCACTCCAGAAACAGCGGATTGGTTCTTGCCACAATTAAGTTATGACAAAAAGAATATCACGTTTTGGATTAAAGACTCTTTAATCTATAAACAAGATACGCTACGGATGGAAATAACTTATCCGAAAAGCGACAGCCTCAACCTGCTGCAACCTCAAACAGACACCATCCAAACCATATTAAGACGGAAGCCTAAAGAGAAGAAGAAAAAGAAGGAAGAGGAGGAAATTGTATTTCTAAGTATGGATATTGCCGCCTCTGGCGAAAAGAACTTATATGACACCATCATTGTCTCTTTCAAAGAGCCTGTAATGGATTTGAAAAAGGAAGCCTTCAAGCTGGAGCAAGTGGTTGATTCATCAGCCCATTTGGTTGACTTTAGGTTCTTCCAAGATTCGTTGGATGTATTGAAACATTATATTCTCCGTAAATGGAAGTATGGAGAATCATACCAATTATCTGTGGATTCTGCTGCCATAACCAGCATTTACGGGCATTGGAACAACGGCTTCGATAGTAAATTCTCTATCAAGAATGAAGACAGTTACGGACATTTGTACATCAATATCATTGGGTTGGACACCGTTCCCGCTTTTGTGGAACTTTTGGATTCTAAGGATGCCGTAGTGCGAAAAGCCAATGTGAAAAATGAAGGTGCTTTATTCATGGATTTAAAACCGGACAAATATTATGCCCGCATCATCCTTGACAGAAATGGCAATGGTAAATGGGACACTGGTAATTATGAAGAGAAAAGACAACCTGAAGAAGTATATTATTGCCCTAAAGTTTATTCTGTCATGCAAAACTTCCAGGTTGAGGAGACTTGGAACATATTAGGAACTCCATTGACTAAACAAAAGCCAATGGACATTACTAAGAATAAACCTAAAGAGCAAACAAAGAAAAAACGGAATTATCGTGAAGAAGGACGTGCGAATAAATCATCATCGACCAATGTCGGCTTGGGCGGTTTCTCTTTATAGGAAAGTTGTAATCTTCTTAGGGTTGTGCTTGGTTTCTGTAGAAATCATAGCACAGGCATTGCCCATGGAAAGATTTCATTCCGATGAAGAGCTTAACATGAAGCTCTATTTCAAGTGGGGAGTAATTATGGCTAAGGCGGGAGACACAAAGATTTCCATAACAGAAAGCCAATATGAAGGAAAACCTGCTTGGCGGTATAATCTGTTGTTCAAGACTCTCGGCATGTTTGAAAAGGTATATTCCATGAGAGATACGATGAATTCATACTTTTCCAAAGACAACGGACTGCTGTTGTTTGGGAATAAACACGCCAATGAAAAGGATTATTACTTAATTGATGAATGGCGTTTTTCTTATCTGAACGAGAAAACGTCTGTCCTTTCCAAACGCTATACACCGACAAGGGTTAAGATAGACACAACGTTAGTTGCGGATGGAAAGACATACGATATGCTTTCAGCCACATTATTGCTCCGTTCTTTGGATTGGAACGATTTGAAAATGGAAGAAGCGGTTCCTTTCTGCATTGCTATCGGGCGAGATTTGGTCAACGCTGCTTTCCGATACACGGGACAAGAGATTATTGAGCGGGGCAATATCAAATACCGGACAAGGCACTTTTATATTGACGTGTTCGATGATGCTTTTACCCAAAGCCGTGCGGCAGGAGAAGCATGGATTGGGGATGATTCGAATCATGTCCCTATCAAAATCCGAGCTAAACTGAAAATCGGGGCTGCAGAAGTATTCTTTGAATCAGCGAAAAACCTAAAATATCCTTTTACTTGCGGCATTCCTTTCCGATGATTCAACCCCGGTTTTGAACCTCTGATTCTGCTTCAAAAAACATACCGTTTTTTGACGGGCCGTTACATTCTGCAATCGCCTGATTAACAATAGTTTCTCACATAACGGATATTTTGTTGTCCAATGTGATAAAGTAAAATAAAAGGCGGCGTGTCAAATGGTAGTTATGACACGCCGTCTTATTTTATTATTTGAAATTCCTGTAATTCCTTAGCAGGAATCTATTCGTTCATCTTATTTCAATAATGAACATGGGCACAAGTGGTCTTTTTCGATATCTTTGAAATAACGATAAGTGCCGACTTTCAACTCTTCGCAAGCAGCTTCATCACAAACGATGATTCCTTTCGGATGCAATTGCAATGCAGTAATTGTCCACATTTGATTTACAGAACCTTCAACAGCTTGCTGCAACGCGCGTGCTTTGTTGTGTCCGTTCACCATAATCAACACCTCTTTAGCGTCCAATACTGTGCCAACACCTACTGTTACTGCTGTCTTAGGAACTTTGTTCACATCATTCTCGAAGAAACGAGAATTGGCAATAATCGTATCTGTTGTCAATGATTTCATACGAGTGCGGGAAGCCAATGAAGAACCTGGTTCGTTAAATGCGACATGACCATCAGGGCCAATGCCGCCCAAGAACAAATCAACGCCACCAACAGCTTTCATTTTAGCTTCGTAAGCTGCACATTCAGCCTCGATATCTTCAGCATTACCATTCAAGATATTTACATTTTCCGGCTTAATGTCGATATGGTTAAAGAAATTGTTCCACATGAATGAATGATAGCTTTCCGGATGTTCTTTAGGCAAACCAACATATTCGTCCATATTGAAAGTGATAACGTTCTGGAAAGAAATAACACCTTGCTTATTCAATTCAATCAAATTCTTGTACATTCCTAATGGAGAGGAACCTGTTGGCAAACCCAAAACAAACGGTTTCTCTGAAGTTGGATTAGCTGCTTTAATCTTTGCAGCAACATAATTAGCAGCCCATTTAGACAACTGCTCGTAATTCGGTTCAATAATTAATCTCATAATTATATGTCTTATTAAGAATTATATTTTACTTTTCTGCGAGTTTTTCCGCCATTGATTTTCCTAATTCCCAGCAAGCTTCGTATTTGTCAGCCTTCAGCCCTTGCTTCAACTCTACCGGATTGCCCACAACAGTCCACTGCATCTTTTCTCCAAAAGCAGCCAACCGTTTCACGGCAGCTCCAGCCCAAGAGAAAGATCCGAAGTAAGCAAAAAGACGATTCTTCAACTCTCTCACTTCTATTTTCTGTAACAAAGAATCGATTTCCGGATAAAGCTGGTTGCAATAGGTTGGAGAACCAACGATGACAGCTTTGTATTTGAACAAATCCCGTAATATATAAGAAGCATCACTCTTGCTGACATTATGCATGATAATGTTCTTCACTCCGTTTTCCGACAAAGAAGAAGCAATCGTTTCAGCCATCTGTTCAGTATTTCCGTACATGCTTCCATAAACTATTACTACTCCATCTTCTCCTTCATAGCGGCTCATTTTATCATAAATGCCCACTACTTCTTGGATGTGTTTAGTCCAAACCGGACCGTGAGTAGAACAAATAGTATGAATGTCCAAGCCTGATAATTTTTGCAAAGCCTTTTGTACTGGATTCCCATATTTCCCAACAATGTTGGAATAATACCGCTTCATTTCATCCCAAAAATGATCAAGATTCAAATCAGTATCCAATACGCCGCCATCCAATGTGCCATAAGTACCAAACGCATCGGCAGAGAATAAAATCTTGCCCGTTTCGTCATAAGTCACCATTACTTCAGGCCAATGAACCATCGGAGCTAAATGGAAATGAAGTTTATGGCGTCCTATTTCCATAACATCACCCTCTTTTACCTCAACCAAACCCGTCTTAATGCCAAAATAACCGTCCAACATATCGAACGTCCGTTTGTTGCCTATGATTTGCACCTGTGGATAGAACTGACGGAGCAGACGAATGCTTCCTGCATGGTCGGGCTCCATGTGGTCTACAACCAGATAATCCAAAGGACGGTCTTGCAATTTATCCTGTATCTTCCTTAAGAAAACATCAGAATAACACACATCTACTGTATCTACAAGCACAGTCTTCTCGTCTACAATCAAATAAGAATTGTAGGAAACGCCATAAGGTAATGGCCACATATTTTCGAACAAAACTTTTTGCCGGTCATTAACTCCAACATAAAAGACATCGTCGGCTATTGCTTTTAACTTATACATATACTATTTGTGTTTTACGGTTTTACTACTTTTATAGAGCGCCATACGAAATAACATCCCGCCAAGACAAACGGAATGCTCAACAGCTGTCCCATATTAAGAAACATATCTGCTTCAAACTTCTCTTGGTCGTTTTTCAAGAACTCAATGAAAAATCGTGAAGCAAATATACATATCATAAAGATTCCAAAAATGAAACCTTCCTTTTTCCATGCCTGCTTTTTAAAATAAAGCCACAAGCAAAGGAAAAACGTCAGCAAATAACAAGCCGCTTCATACAGTTGCGTAGGATGGCACGGGACAGAAAATATTGGCTCTGCACCGGCTTTCCAAGCATGGAGGTTCGTTATGAACCTGAAACCCCATGGTAAATCTGTCGGATGACCATATATTTCATGATTCATCAAGTTTCCCAGACGAATCATAGCCGCAACCAAACCGGTCGGAACAACGAGCTTGTCAAAAGCCCATAACATACTGCAATGGCTGACCTTTTTAGAATAGAAATAAATAGCAACGATTATACCCAATGTACCGCCATGGCTGGCAAGTCCGCCTTCCCATATTTTGAGAATCTCAACAGGATGAGACAAATAATAGTCCGGGGCATAAAAGAGGCAATGCCCTAAACGTGCACCAAATACCGTACCCAGCATGGTATAAACCAGTAATGAATCTATCCATTCAGGATTTAATTTCTCCTGCTTCCACATCTTTTGGACAATCAAATATCCAATCCAAAAGCCGACAGCAAAAGCCAATCCATACCATCTTACTTCCCGGGATCCGATAGTAAAGATAGCTGGGTCAGCAGTCCATGTGATAATATCTACCATATCTTTTATACTAATCTTCTAATCAACGCTTCGCGTTCGCCATAAAGCAAATCAATGACAGGCAGCTCAATCATTGTATATGCTCCCGGCTTTTGTTTCAAACTGGCACGGGCTACAGAAACTAATATTTGAGCTGTCAAAGCTGGATTGTTAATTTTCATATCAAATTCCACCAGCTGGTTCTGAGTCTTTCCGGAAACTCCTTTGCGGACAAGGTTCACGCCATGTCCCATATCTTTCAACGCATCAACAGATTCAACCTGTATGACATGCGTCTCATCGTGAGCAAAATAATCATCCATCTTGATAGCAGCAGCCACTTGCTTAAAGTCATATCCGTCTTCCACTTCAATATAAACCATCCGGCGGTGAACTCCTGTTCCCAATGGAATGGTCATACTCAAAGCAGCCTTCACTCCTTCAATTGCTTTGACGGCAACTGTATGTCCCATGCTCATGCCCGGACCAAAGTTGGTGTAAGTGATTCCTTTGGGAAGCATTGCTTCCAATAGTGCACGGACCACAGAATCCGAACCCGGATCCCAACCTGCAGAAATAACAGATACAGCGTTATGGGCTTTTGCCGTTTCATCCAATGATTTGCGCAAATCCGCAATCTGTCCGTGAATATCAAAACTATCGACGGTGTTGATGCCTAATGCCAACACCTCTTTAGCAAACTGTTCGACTTTTCGCGTAGGTGTTGCCAAGATTGCGACATCTACATTTTCCAACTTTGTGATATGATCCACGACTGGGAATTGGCTTAATTCTGAGGGAACATTAGAAGGGTCACGGCGAACAACTCCTGCTATTTCAAAATCCGGAGCTACTTCCAATGCTTCCAATACATATTTCCCGATATTGCCATAACCAATGATGGCTGCTCTTATTTTCTTCATACTTCTTATTATATTTGTTTATCAATCTTTGCGCACAAGAGCAAACACCATTGTGCACAAAGATAGTAATCTTTTAAGGGTTATAAAAACATATCAAGACTTGCTTATTTCACCAATTTCAATTCTTGGATCAATCTCGGGCATTTACCCCATTTGTCTATCATGAACAAGACATATCGGATATCCACTCCGATGCAACGTTGCAATTCCGGTTCGAAAGCGATATCACCACTCATGGCTTCCCAGTTTCCATCAAAAGCCAATCCGATCAACCTTGCATTCTTATCGAAAATCGGACTTCCAGAATTACCGCCCGTGATATCATTGTTTGTCAAGAAACAAAGTTGCAAATCGCCTTTCTTATTGGCATATTGACCAAAATCACGGCTGCGGACAAGATCCAATATTTCCGGTTGTACCCTGAATTCATCACTTGTAGGGTCTTGTTTCTCCAAGATTCCTTTATCCGTAGAATAATAATCATACCAAGCTGCATCGTAAGGACGATAACCTCCTATGGAACCATAGCTGGCGCGCATCGTGAAGTTCGCATCAGAATAAAACGTCTTTTCCGGATGCATTTCCATCAATCCAGCTAAATAGAGGCGTTCACCTTTTGCAATCTTCTCTGAAGCATCGCTCATCATCTGTCTCAAATTAATCAAAGAGACGAAAGAAGAAAGGCTTAATTCAAATGCCGGGTCTTTCTTCAAATGCTCGTTCTTCTTTGGGTCAGAAAGCAACTTGACAATGTTGTCATAGTTCAGCAACTGCGTTTTCTTGAACAAGTCAGCTGCATATTTCTGATAGTCTCCTTTATATTTCTTATCTATCTTCACAAAAGCGTCCGGAAGATATTGGGCAGGAATACGCTCCTTCGCCATTTTCATCATGGCAGCCAAAACTTCTTGATCCAAAGATGGTTCGTAATCCTTAAAGAAGGATTGGATATTATCCTCAAGGAAGATGCGGCGTTCTTCGTCTGTTGAGCCTTTCACATCAAAGCTGTTTACACGGCGAGCCAAAGATACGATTTCTGTTCCGCGCTCCAATGTCTCAACCAAATAGGTCAATGCACGGGTATATTCATTAGCAGTCGTATAACCTTCTTCCAACAGCTGCAAAACGTTACCATATTTTTGTTTTCGTTCAGCCGACTGAGCCACCCAATCAGCAAACTCTTTTTGTTGAGCCTCTTTACGGGCAATTACATCCAATTTGGCCAAACCCTTGTTCATACCGATGGAGTTTTTCCAGTAGTTGGAGCTGCCTGCATACTTAGAAGCATATTTGATACGAACGGCATCGCTTGCCAACATCGCCTTCTTCCAAATTTCCTGTTTCACGCCTCTCACTTCGATACGTGGGATATTGGAATCTTCAATACGTTGCTTAACGCCCCAAGAGCAAAGATAACGGCTTGTACTTCCAGGGAAACCGACTGTCATTGCATAGTCCTTTTCCTCATAACCTTGCAAAGAAACCTCCGCTACATATTTAGGAGAATAAGGTTTATTGTCACTGCTATAGGAAGCAGGTTCATTGTTGGCATTGGCGTACACACGGAATACAGAAAAGTCTCCTGTATGGCGCGGCCACATCCAGTTATCCGTATCACCTCCGAATTTACCTACTGAGCTTGGCGGAGTAAAGACTAAACGGACATCACGGTAAACATTATAAACCACCAAATAATACTTATTGTTGGAATAGAATGGAATAACCTGGGCACGTTTGAATTCATTTCTACCAATTGAATCACACAACACTTGACCGACTGAATCCGCAGCCATCAACCGTTTGTATTCATCACCAATAGGAGCAATCACACGATTGATACGATCTGTCACATCAATTGTTTCCTTCAAGTACTGGACGGAAAGTCCCGGGACAGGCAATTCCTCCTCTTTCTTCTGAGAGACAAATCCGTCTTTCAAGTAGTCATGTTCAACACTACTCAATTGCTGTATGGAGCTATATCCGCAATGGTGATTCGTAAAAATCAAACCTTCTTGAGATACTGTAATTCCTGTGCATCCTCCGCCAAATATAACAACGGCGTTTGCCACACAAGGGTCAGTCTCACTATACAACTGTTCATAAGTAGGGATAAAACCCAATTCTTTCATCCGAGCAAGATTCTGCTTGTTCAGCTCTTTCAGCACCCACATACCTTCATCAGCGTACACTTGACCTAAAGCTGCAAACAGAAGCAATATACCCCAAATCTGCTTTTTACAATTCATCTTTCTATATTATTATCGGTTAATAATTTTGCAACAGTCCAGTATTTATTTCTTTATCATTATACCTTGCTTGGCAAAGATACAATAAATTAATATATTACGACTATGATTCATGCCGCTTGTGAAAAAATCGTCCGACATAAGGGAGTTCCGACAAGGGCAAGTCTTTTTTTATAATAAATGTAAGGAAGAGAAGCAATATCGCTGTCCTATATGCCAAACGTAATATTTCGGAATCAATGGGCACATACATTCCTGCAATGTAGCAGACTGCAGCCAAACTGAAATATGTCCCTGCCGATTTCAAATCATATTGAATGGGATACTTCTTCTGGCCTATGAAATAGGACAAAAGCATAATCAGCAAATTACAGGAGAACGAAGCCCAAGCACACGCCATGTATCCATAATGCGGAGCGAACAAAACGATAATCAATACGGTCGCCGCACAACCAATCAGGGAAAAATAGGCTCCCCATTGTGTCTGGTCTATCAATTTATACCAAAATGAGAGATTGAAATAGATACCAAAAAAGAACTCTCCCATCATCACTATCGGCACAACCTGAAGACCATCATAGTAGCGGCTGCCAACAAAATACTTAATTATGTCTATGTAGAACATAACTCCCAAAAAGATCAACAGGGAGAAAATGATAAAGTATTTCATGGCTTCCGCATAGGCTTTTGTGTTTCCCTCGTTCTTGTTCTTGGCAAAGATGAACGGTTCATACGCATAACGAAAAGCCTGGATAAACATAACCATTACCACGGCGACTTTAAAGCATGCGCCATATATTCCTAACTGCCGGTAAGCCTCTGCTTTATCATCAAAAAGCAAAGGGAAAAGTATCTTGTCGGCGGTTTGATTGAATATTCCTGCAATTCCCAATATCAAAATGGGGAATGAATAACGAAGCATCTGCTTCAAAAGAGTGAAATCCGGTCGTGCCGCAAGTCCGGGTTTTATAGTTGGCAAAAGGCAAACCAAAGTCACTCCGGTGGTTATGACATTCGCGACAAACACATAGCCTACGCCATAATCAGGACGGAAAAACCAATCGACGCTTGTAGGACAATGGCTGTATAACCAAGGACATAGCAGTAAGAAGAATACATTCAAGAAGATGTTCAAGAAGATACTCAGCAACTTGATTCCGGCAAAACGGTAAGCCTGCCCTACATATCTCAAATAGGCAAACGGGATACAGCAAAAAGCATCAACCGCCGTTATCACAAGCATCATTCCTAAAAATTCAAGAGGAGCCGTATAACTTATCAAATCTGCAATAGGTCGTAACAACAACAATGAAAACAGAATAAAACCAACGGCTAATGCTCCAATCCATGCAAGCGTTGTCACATAAATCCGCATCGGCTCCTTCTCTTCTTTCTTATTGACAAATCGGAAAAAACCGGTCTCCATGCCGCAAGTAAGCAATACCAAAAGTAAGGCAACCCATCCATATAAATTCGTCACAATTCCAAAATCGCCGGTATTCGTGAACACACGCGTGTATATTGGCACCAGCATCCAATTCAAAAAACGGCCAATGATACTGCTCATCCCATATACCGCAGTCTCTTTCGCCAGCCGCTTCATTCCACTTGCCATATCTCTTTGCTTTTAGAATAACTCTCTTTGGACTACATCTGTAGATGTATATCCCAAATGCGAATAAGCCAGCTCTGTCACTTCTCGTCCGCGAGGAGTCCTTTTTAAAAATCCCTCTTTTATCAAAAACGGTTCATATACTTCTTCCAGCGTTCCCGGATCTTCACCTAATGCAGTCGCAATCGTTGTCAATCCGACAGGACCACCTTTAAATTTGGTAATAATCGTAGTCAATAGTTTATTATCAATCTGGTCCAATCCATACCGGTCAATATTCAAAGCCTCCAAAGCATAACATGCTATGGCTTTATCTATCGCCCCACTGCCTTTTACTTGTGCAAAATCACGGACACGGCGGAGCAACGCATTGGCAATACGAGGTGTCCCTCGACTTCTGGAGGCAATCTCTTTCGCAGCGTTCAACTCACATTTGATTTGCAGGATGTCCGCACTACGCAATACGATAGTCGTCAAAGTTTGGACATCATAATATTCCAAATGGAGATTGATACCGAAACGGGCACGCAACGGACTTGTCAACAAGCCACTGCGGGTGGTCGCTCCTACCAAAGTAAACGGAGCCAAATCTATCTGGATGGAACGGGCGCTTGGTCCCTTATCAATCATGATATCGATACGATAATCCTCCATGGCAGAATACAAATATTCTTCCACCACCGGGCTGAGCCGATGTATTTCATCAATAAAAAGGACATCGTTCTTCTCCAACGAAGTCAACACTCCGGCTAAATCCCCCGGCTTATCTAATACTGGGCCGGAAGTGACTTTAAAGCCAACGCCCAGTTCATTTGCGATGATATTTGACAAAGTAGTCTTGCCCAATCCTGGAGGACCATGAAGAAGCACATGGTCCAATGCTTCTTTTCTCATCCGGGCTGCCATGACAAATACTTTCAAGTTTTCCACGACCTTGGCTTGGCCGCTGAAATCATGAAAAGAAAGTGGGCGGAGTGCATTTTCATATTCGCGCTCACTCTCCGGCATCCGTGCATCTCTTATATCAAAATCTTCTTCCATATCTTCTCTATTGAACGACAAAGATAACAAATACTCCCCATTATTAGAACTTTTATTCGGCACTAAACTAAATTTCCTCTGAGCAAAATAAAAAGGATACGACCTTTTTCCAAAAAGCATACTACCTTTTCTTGGAAAGCATACTACCTTTTGGAAAAGAGGTCGGCTTCTCTGATAATTGAGCTGTTATTAAAACGTCGTTCTAATACTGTTAAAACACCATTTAAACGCTGTTTTAACAGCACGAAAATCCATACCGTTGTTTTTTCAGAACTAATATGTCATTTATAAATAGATGGAATATAACTAATTACAACAATTGCCATATTTGATTTTGGTATGTTCTCGTCAGATAAGTCTTTGTTCAGGATAAATCCAATTTCAGTTCACAAACATACTTGTCCCCTTGCTGTTCATGTATCAAAGAATAATGTTCCGGATAAAGCAATTCCAATCGCCGCTCTAAATTTTGGATGCCAATTCCTGAACCACTTTTATCCTGTGTGGCATCTTTTGGGAAATAGCTATTCACTATGCGACAACAAAGCTGCCCGCCTTCTTGCCGTATGCTGATACGGATAAAGGAAGGACGGTTATTGCTGATGCCATGTTTGAACGCATTTTCAATCGGAGAGATAAACAGCAACGGGGCGATTTGTATACCCTGATTTACATTTATTTCCATATCAGTCGTCACGTTTTCCGGCAAACGAATACGCATTAGTTCCACATAATTACGAATAAAGTCCAAGTCCTTCTCCAAAGGAACCAGCTCTTGGCTGCTGTCATATAATACATAACGCAAAAGGCGGCTCAAATCATGCACGGCTCCTTGTGCACGCTCCGGGCTAAAAGCAATGAGGCAATAAATGTTGTTGAGCGTATTAAACAGGAAATGGGGATTCAACTGGTTCTTCAAATTCTTCAATTCTGCTTCCGTACGCTTCTGCTCCACCTCTCTTCGCATGGATTCCATTTCAAACCAACTGTTGGTCATACGGATGGCGACACTCAAGGCAGCGACCAACAAGTAGAGCATCGCATTCCCACTGAAGAAGCCTATGATTTCCCGCAAAGGAGGAGTCCTGTGCGGACGAGCATGCAAAGGAGCTTCAGGAGGCAAAATCCTCATCAAAAAATGGATTGCAACCATCGTAAAGATAATTAGCACGACATTTGACAAAAAGAAATGGATCGTGCGTTTCTTGAACAGGGTTTGTGGCACCAATAAGAAGTAATTGACATAAAACACAAACATGAAAGAGAGGGGAACCAACACAAAACGCATATAACTTTGTATCGTTACCGATTCCGATTCACGCCCCGTAAAAAAGAATGGAATCCCAAAAACAATGCACCAGGAGACGATATGGATAATCGTACCCATACCTTTATATGAAAGAATTCCGCCCAAAGGACGTTTAGAAGCAGCTTCCATCAGCATCTGTTTTTGCGATTCCATTAACATAGCAAATATATAGATTTATTCGTTTACATACAAATCCAAGGCAAGAAACCCGTGACGGATTTATTCATAGCGGATGGCTTCTATCGGATCCAACAAAGCCGCTTTCTTTGCCGGATACCAACCAAAGAAAATACCGGTAGCCGTACAAACGATGAAAGAAAGCAACACACTCCAAGGCTGAATATATATTGGGAAATGCGCCACGATATTAACCAACAAGGAGGAACCAACTCCCAAAAAGACACCAATCAAACCTCCCGTGACACTAATCAGCACAGATTCTATCAAGAATTGAGCCAATATATCAATACCTTTCACACCAATACTCATACGAAGACCAATCTCCCTCGTTCGTTCGGTTACCGACACATACATTATATTCATAATACCAATACCTCCAACAACGAGGGAAATACCGGCAACCGCAGCTAAAAGGACAGTCATCATATCCGTAGTGCTTGTCAGCATCGAGCTAAGCTCCTGCTGGCTACGAATGGTAAAATCATCATCATCAGAATCCTTCAGCTTATGGTTCCGCCGTAATATTTCAGTAATCTCGTCGATGGCTTGTTCGGTATATTCCTCTTTCAAAGCAGAGCAAGTTATTCCCTGCAAATGGGTAATCGCCAAAATCTTCTTTTGGATGGTCGTATAAGGAGCCAATATCAAATCATCTTGATCCATACCCATGCTATTATATCCTTTGCTTTCCAATACGCCCACAATACGGAACGGAAGTTTCTGGAAACGTATAATCTTTCCAATAGGATTCTCCCCATTCGGGAACAAGTTATCGACAACGGTCTTACCAACAAGGCACACTTTGGCAGCCGTATTGATATCTTGTTCGGTAAACATCTCCCCATCTTGCACTTTATAGCGGCGGATTTCCATATAACCCGGAGAAATCCCGTAGACAGATGTAGGCGTGTTGTTCGCACCATAAATAGCCTGTCCACTGCTGTTCACCGAAGGGGAAACAGCCGAAACATAACGAGTCTCATTAACGATGTCTTCATAATCCTTCAACTTCAACGTCTCCATGTTGTCCGCACTTTGACGTACTCCGCCCCGCATATCACCACCCGGCTGGATCATAATCATATTCGAACCCATTTCGCTGATTTCAGCTTGTATGCTCTTCTTTGACCCTTGACCAATAGCCAACATGGTAATAACAGACGCAACACCAATAATGATACCGAGCATCGTCAAAAAGCCACGCAGTTTGTTGTTGGCCAACGCCCGGACTGCAATCTTGAACAAATTCGCTAAATTCATATATCTCTTTCAATAGTCATCATTAACCGGCAACTTCGCCAAAGCTTCAGCCGCACTTAATACATTCTCATTCTTTACATCCGAGACAATACGCCCATCTTTCAGCATGATGTTCCGGCTGCAATACTGGGCAATTTCCGGATTGTGCGTCACAAATATGATAGTACGTCCCTCCTCATGAAGTTTCTGGAACAACACAAGAATCTCAAAGCTGGTACGTGTATCCAAGTTTCCCGTAGCCTCATCCGCCAATATTACGGCAGGGTCGTTGACCAAGGCGCGGGCAATCGCCACACGCTGCATCTGACCTCCGGACATTTGGTTGCTCTTATGGTTCAATCGTTCACCCAATCCCACTGCCATCAACGCCTTGACTGCTTTCTCCTTACGCTGGGAAGCCGTATAAGAAGGATTATACATCAACGGCAATTCAACGTTTTCCACCGCTGTTGTCTTAGGCAGCAGATTATAATTCTGGAAAACAAAGCCAATCTTTCTGTTGCGAAGTGTAGCCCTAGCGCCTTTTCCCATCGTACGAACAGAGACACCATCCAAATAATATTCCCCAGAGGTCGGCGTATCTAAACAACCCAACGTATTCAACAATGTACTTTTTCCGGAACCGGACGCTCCCATGATGGTTACAAATTCACCTTCATAAATCGTAAAACTAACGCCTCGGAGCGCATGGACTACTTCATCGCCTACAATAAAGTTCCGCTTGATGTTTTCCAGTTTTATAATCTCTTTCATGACTCTTATTTCTTAGCTTTCTTCTGGCTTCCCGGAGGACCTGGCATAAACGGGCTACGTTCTTGCTGGGCTTGTCCTGAAGCAACAGAAGCGGCAGCGGCCAAATCAACCGCAACATCTTCACCTTCACTAAGGCCGCTGACTACTTCTGTAACATTGTTATTACTTGAACCTACAGTAACACTCTTCGGTTCCAACCGATTGTTCACTTTAACCCAAACTATCTTTTTGCCTTCAGGGGCATTAACGGTTGCATTATCCACCTCGATTCCTAACGGCATTAGCATCTCCGGATCCGCAATGAAACGCAAAGCTTTGTTCGGTACAACCAAAACATCATTTCTCTCCATTGTGTAAATGGTTATGTTTGCTGTTAAACGCGGCTTCAACTTCAAATCCGGATTATCAGCAGAGATGACAACTTCGTATGTAACAACGGTAGAAGTAGACGAAGTCGTGGAGGAACTTTCACTGCTATCACCTAAACGGATTTGCTTTACTTGTCCTTCAAACACATCGTTCGGATAAGCATCTACTGTAAATGTAACACGCTGTCCTTCCAAGACACTTCCTATGTCAGCCTCATCAACATCCGCAATAATCTGCATCTTGGTTAAATCGGCAGCGATGGTAAACAGTGTCGGAGTCTCAAATCCAGCAGCCACTGTCTGCCCCTCTTCCACAGCACGATTAATAATGACCCCATTGATAGGACTTGTAATCGTTGCGTATTCAAGGTTACGACGCACTTTGACCATTGAAGCTTGGCTCTGTTCATAATTAGCTTTTGCCTGTTCGTATGTGTAAGTAGCCGTCTCGTAATCGGTATCACTAATCAGCTTCTTCTCATACAAAACTTTATTCCTCGCATAATTCTTCTGCTGGTATTCATACTCGGACTTGCTTTTATTCAACTGTGCCGTGGCGGATTGTAACTCGGCGTGGAGTGTTACCGTATCCATTTTGGCAATAAGTTGTCCTGCCGTCACCACATCATTATAGTCCGCATACAGCTTCGACACAATACCAGAAACCTGAGTACCGACATCCACTTCAGTTACTGGTTCGACAGTTCCGGTTGCCGTCACCACATTACTGATGGAACTCCTACTGACCTTTTCGGTTTCCAGTTTCATGCCTCCTCCGGCTTTCTTTCCGGAAAAGAGGAACATGCCTCCGGCAATGACCACAATTCCGGCTAAACAGAAAAATGATACTTTCTTTTTCATATCTATATTTATTCGATTTTTAGTTGATTATAATAAGAATGGCTATTTAAAAATTCCCCGCGACTCACGTCGCAGGAAATTTAAAAAAAGAGAGTGGAGTGAATCTGCCTGTCATTAAATAAGTAGATCGACAGGCTTCTTCTGATAAATGTTCAAAAGTTGTATACTCATGATAGCCATATATTTCGATTGAAGAACCTCTTGTTGAGCACTCAACAAGTTATTTTTTTCCGTCAACATCTCCAACGTATTCTTCATCCCTAAGAAAAATTGTTCCTCTGTCAACTTGAAACTTTGCTGGACGTAAGACAATCGCTCCTTTGCCGATAGGTATTGGCTTTGGGCAGATGTTGCATCTAAATAAATACCCTCTACTGTTTTCAACAGCTCCTTCTGAGAATTAATCAGCTCAAGTTGGCTTGTCGTAATGGCTAACTTTGCCTTGTTATAGGCAGTTTTGTTTTCTCGGTTGGTAAAGATAGGTATTTTTATTGTAATGCCGAAACTTTCATTAAAATTATTCCAAATTTTATTCCCAAAGCTATAGTTTGTGCCTGAAAGGTGGCCTGTTCCGACTCCAGCATTCATTGAGATAGTCGGCCAATAGCTTGCTTTTGCCTTTTGTTTTTCCAATTCAGCATTTTCTAACGACAATTCACTACTTTTAATCTGCGGCATGACTGCCAAAGATGTTGTATAGATAACCTGTTTATCTGGCAACGGAGCAAGCACCCAAGTCTCTTCAATATCCGAAAGGGAAAGCTCTATATCTTGCGTGATATCCAACTCCAACAATTGCTTCAACTGCAATTTATAGTTGTCCAAGCTGGTTTGTGCCACAACCAACTGATGCTTATCCGTACTGTATTGGCTTTCCAATTGGGAGAAGTCCACCAACGAAATGGAACCTGCCTTATAGAGTTCTTCGGCTCTATCCCGCTGCGCTTTGGATGTTTCAACTGTATTTTCATTTATACGAACAGACTCCATAGCATATAACACCTGCATATAAGTCTGCACAATGGCAATCTGGATATCATCTTCGCCCTGCTCGGTTGAAAGCTTATCCATTTCATTTTGTAATTTTTGCTGCTTGATTGCTTTGTTTCGCTGACCTCCATCAAAAACAGTCCAGTTGGCATTGATTGAATAGTTCCCACTATAACTATTGTTCTTATCCACATCAGAAGAAGGATAATTGACATATCCTTGTGTCACCGACGCCGACAAAGAGGGGAACAATTGCGCTTTGGCTCTTTCTGTATCTTCCAAACCAGAAAGTTCATTGACGCGGCTCTTCTTCAGCTGGATATTATTTTCAATCGCATAATCCAAGCAAGAACGAAGTGTCCACTTCTGCGACTCCTCCTGAGCTTTCAAAGCTACGGTAAAAGTGCATACTGCAATTAATAATGTCAATAGAATTGTCCGTCTCATATTACTTTTCCTTTTTACGAAAGCAAAAGTAATATGGGGAAAATCGTGCCACAACTATTATAGAAATACACCCGAAATCTATCGACCAAATCCCCTATTTTATCGAAGTTCGGACCCTGAATTTAGCGCACTACTACGCATTTGCTGAATTTATATGAAGGCGCACAAACGAAATCTGCCCGTCTGACAGCAAAATCAAAGCTGTCAGACGGGCAGACATTTCCTATTATTATAATAAACTATTATTTCAATCTGTTCTCAATATCGCCAACCAAGCTGCTTGCGCCAATACGGAATGAATCTTTATTTAACCATTCATTGCCTAGTACTTCCTTGACGATTGTATAATATTTCACGGCATCTTCAGCTGTGCGGATTCCCCCTGAAACTTTCAAACCGACCTTGCGACCTGTCAAGTCATAATATTGCTTGATGACTTTTGCCATTGTATATGCTGCTTCTGGAGTTGCGCCAGGATAACCTTTTCCAGTAGATGTCTTGATAAAATCAGCATTAGAATAAAGAGCCAAGATAGCAGCCTTACGAACATTCTCCATTGTTTCCAAAGCCCCGGTTTCAAGTATGACTTTCAACTTAGCTTCACGGCAGCTGTCCTTTATTTCCTGCAACTCATCACACAAATCTTCATAATTCTCTTCCATAAAGCAACCCAAGTTTATCACGACATCAATCTCATCTGCTCCTTCCATGACACACATCGCTGTTTCTGCCACCTTGATCTCTGTAAAGGTCTGGGAAGCTGGGAAGCCTCCGCTCACTGCAGCAATATTAACATTCTGTGCAGTCAATGCTTGTTTAACGGTTCCCACAAAATATGGATACACGCAAATGGCAGCAACATTAGGCACATCCGGACGAGTCCCTTCAAAATCGTTTACACCGTCCGTCATCTTCCAAATGCTTTCCTTTGTATCCAAGCTGGTCAGGGATGTCAAATCAATCACTCCATGAAGAGTCTTCAACACATCCGGTGTGAAATTCCCTGAAGCATGTTTCTCTAAAATCGCTTGAACTTGGGCAGCTACCTCTTCATTTGTGCCAGCAGGTTCAAACTTGCCAAATGCTTCGTGATATTTATCCCCGTTTACTTTTGAAAATTCTTCTGCTCGGGCATCCCATCCTTCTTGCTTGCTAAACTGTTGTTCCATTCTTTATAATTTTTGATTGTTTATATGTCGTTCTTTATCTCTGTTGGTCTTTTTCTCTATGTTCTTTCGAAAAGCGTCTGTCAAATCGATTCCTGTTTGATTGGCCAAACAAATCAAGACCCACAAAACATCAGCCATTTCATCTCCCAAATCCTTATGTTTGTCACTCTCCTTGAAGGACTGTTCTCCATAAGTACGAGCAATCAAGCGGGCAACCTCTCCCACTTCTTCTGTCAAAATGGCCATATTCGTCAACTCATTGAAATAGCGGACGCCATACGTCTTAATCCAATGGTCAACCAAATGCTGTGCCTCTTTCAACGTTATCTCTTCCATGCTTTCATTCTTTATTTTGTGTATCGATAAGAATAGTTACAGGACCGTCATTCAACAAATCCACTTTCATGTCTGCCCCGAAACTTCCCGTCTGTACCTCTTTGCCCAACTGCAAACTCATCTCTTTGCAGAATGTTTCGTACATCGGTATGGCAAAATCGGGTTTGGATGCTTTAATATAAGAAGGTCTATTCCCCTTCTTTGTCGAAGCGTGCAAAGTGAATTGACTTACTACCAAAATATCCCCGTTGCTGTCCAACACAGATTTATTCATTACTCCATTCTCATCATCAAAGATTCTCAGGTTGCAAATCTTCTTACATAACCAATCTATGTCCTCATGCGTGTCGCGGTCTTCTATTCCAACCAGGACAAGCATTCCATTTCCTATCTTTGATTTCAATGCCCCGTCAATTGTGACGGAAGCATGCTGTACTCTTTGTATTACTGTTCTCATATCTATTCTTTACGTGTCTCCTTATTTAATCCATCCATTAAAGCCACCGCCTTTTTCTCTCCTATAAGAGAAAACAACTCTTCGGCAGAAGCCTCCCGGATACGTTTAACGCTTTTAAAATGTTTCAACAATAAAGTCTTTGTTTTCTCTCCTATTCCTTTGATGTCATCCAAAACGGAATGATTCTGCCCCTTGCTCCTTTTGTCGCGATGGAAGGAAATTGCAAAACGATGCACCTCATCTTGCATCCGCGTCAAGAGATGGAACAAAGGTGAATCCATCTTCATTCCTATTACTTCTGGCGGGAAACCGAATAACAATTCAGCAGTGCGATGCCTGTCATCTTTAGCCAAGCCAGCAATCGGGATATGCAAATGCAGTTCATTCTCGACAACAGAACGGACAGCCTCCATTTGCCCTTTTCCTCCATCCGTAATGATTAGGTTAGGCAATGAAGACTTTTCGTCTATCATACGCGTATATCTTCGCCGAACCACTTCCCGCATAGAAGCATAATCATCCGAACCTTCAACCGTTTTGATATTGTATTTTCGATAATCAGCCTTAGACGGCTTTCCCATTTTAAAGACGACACAAGCTGCGACCGGATCAGAACCTTGAATATTGGAATTATCGAAACACTCGATTTGAGCCGGTAATTCCTCCAAATGTAAGTACGTTTGGATTTCTTTCAGCAATTTGACATTACGTTGTTCCGGATTCAGCCTTTCCGACTGTTTCAATTTGTCCACTTTGTATTGCCTTCCATTCATTTCCGACAATTCAAGCAATTTCTTTTTATCTCCTCTCTGAGGCACCGTAAACTGGACACCTTCCAATTCAATATCCAAAGTAAAAGGAACAATGATTTCTTTCGCTGTACTATCAAAACGTTTCCTCATCTCAACAATTCCCAGACTCAACAACTCCTCTTTGCTTTCATCCAACTTTTTCTTGTATTCGAAAGTGTATGCTTGTACCACTGCCCCATTTCCAATATGAAGGTAGTTGATATAAACAGACGGTTCGTTTTCGGTAATGGAAAAGACATCTATGTTATGAAGCATCGGAGTTACAACAATCGATTTGGAGCGGTAATTCTCGATTGCTTCGTATTTTTCCTTCACCTTTTGCGCCTCCTCAAATTTAAGTTCTGCGGACAATTGCATCATCTGTTCATACAGATGTTTGCTGACCTGTGATATGTTTCCACGGAGGATTTCTTTTATTTCTGCAACGTTCCGCATATACTCCTCCAACGATTGCAATCCCTCGCAAGGTCCTTTACAACGTTTGATGTGATACTCCAAACAAACGCTGTATTTTCCATCACGGATATTCTCCGGTGTAAGCGGGTATTTGCAAGTCCGCAAAGGATAAAGCTCTTTCACCAATTGGAGCATCACCTTTGCTGTATAAACAGAAGGATAAGGCCCATAATAGCGAGACCCATCACGAATTATATTCCGTGTTTGATAAATCCTCGGGAAATACTCGTTTTTGACCACAATAGACGGATAAGTTTTATCGTCTTTTAGCAGCACATTATAACGAGGATGGTATTGCTTTATCAGACTATTTTCCAAAAGCAACGCATCCTGTTCCGTGTCCACAACAAAGTATTTGATGTCACGAATCTGTTTGACGAGGACTCGAGTCTTATTGCTGTCCTGCTGTTTATTGAAGTAAGAAGAAACCCGTCGTTTCAAATTCTTCGCCTTCCCGACATAGATAATCGTACCCTTCTCATCGAAATATTCGTAGCACCCCGGTTTCTCCGGCATGACCGCCAATATCGTCTTTATATATTCAAGGATTTCCTCATTCATGACTAACTTTATCTTCAATAAACCATATAGTTACAAGTATCACTTAAAGTAATGTTTCACGTGAAACATTGCCTGTTTACCGTCCCGACATTACCAACAAGATATTTATATCACTGGGGGAAATACCCGGAATACGGCTTGCCTGAGCAATCGTTTCGGGGTCTATGCGCGCAAGTTTCTGACGAGCTTCCGTCGAAAGGGAAAGAATGGAAGAATAATCAAACTTTCCCTTAATGCGGATATTCTCAAGTCGGCTAATCTTGTCCGCTATCATCTGCTCTCGCTTGATATAGCCATTATACTTAATCAATATCTCTGCAGCTTCTACGATCTCAAAACGGCGGGAAGAAGGAATCTTATCCAACTCAGCTTTCAAGGCAGGAACCAATTCCGAAAGGTTATCCAAACCCAACTGCGGGCGCAATACCAAATCATACAACTTGCATCCGTGTGCCAATTCTGTTGTCCCCAATCGAACTAAATCCGGATTGATGTATTGGGGTTTGATAGAATAATTCTCGCAGAAAGATATAATCTGATCACGATAGTTTCGTTTATCGTCTAACAACTCTTTACGATAAGCAGTAGCTAATCCTAATTGATAAGATTTCTCCGTCAAGCGCATATCTGCATCGTCCTGACGAAGCAAGATTCGATACTCCGCACGCGAAGTAAACATGCGATAAGGCTCGTCCACACCTTTCGTTACCAAATCATCTATGAGCACACCAATATAAGCCTCATCTCGTCCCAAAACAAAAGGTTCGCCTCCAAAACAATTGATATGAGCATTGATGCCGGCTATCAAACCTTGCCCTCCTGCCTCTTCATATCCGGTCGTGCCATTAATCTGTCCGGCAAAAAAAAGATTCTTAATCATCTTCGTTTCCAAATTATGGTTCAACTGGGTTGGATCAAAGAAATCATATTCGATAGCGTAACCCGGACGATATATTTGGACATCTCGAAAAGCAGGGATTGCTTGCAAAGCTCGCAGCTGGATATCCAACGGCAGCGAAGAAGAGAAACCATTTAAATAGTATTCGTTAGTATTTTCTCCTTCTGGTTCGAAGAACAGCTGATGCTGTGTCTTATCTGCGAATGTTACTATTTTAGTTTCGATACTCGGACAATAACGAGGCCCAATGCTTTGGATTTGTCCATTATACAATGGTGAATCGGGCAATCCTTCCCTTAAAATATCATGACATTGCTCATTAGTGAAGCATGTCCAACAGCTAAGCTGTCTGAGTTGTCTTTGGACATTATCCAAATAAGAGAAGCGATGGAAATCATTTTCACCCGGCTGTTCCACCATCTCATCAAAATGTACGCTTCGTGCATCAATACGGACAGGCGTTCCTGTCTTCATTCGTGCAGATTGAATGCCAAATGAGACCAACTGTTCTGTCAATCCTGTTGCCGCAGGTTCGGAGATTCGTCCACCACGTATTTGTGTCCGGCCGATGTGCATCAAACCATTCAAGAACGTCCCGTTCGTCAAGACAACAGAATGAGCACGGAACTCGACATTCATCCCTGTTCGCACTCCACACACTGCCCCGTTTTCAACTATAAGTTCATGCACCATATCTTGCCACATCCATAAGTTATCCGTGTTTTCCAAGATACCTCTCCAACATTGGATAAACTGTGAACGGTCGCTTTGTGCACGAGGACTCCACATGGCAGGACCTTTGCTTCGGTTCAACATCCTAAACTGAATGGCTGTACGATCTGTAACAATTCCCATTTGTCCTCCTAAAGCATCAATTTCCCGGACGATTTGTCCTTTGGCAATGCCTCCGACTGCAGGATTGCAACTCATCTGAGCCACTTTGTTCATGTCCATAGTAATAAGGAGTGTCCGAGAACCTAAGTTCGCAGCGGCTGCTGCAGCTTCACATCCAGCATGTCCGGCTCCTACTACAATCACATCGTAATCGAATCTCATTTTTATAACATCATTTATTTCAGCAGACAAAGATAGTTAGAAAAGAGATAGAATTGGAAGATAAAACGAGAATAATCGGAACAAGACGATGGCTTTTCAAAGGAGAAACAATTGATAAGGAAAGACGAGGAATAAGTCAGCATAAAAATAAAAAACATTACGAGGGTTTATATTTTTCCTCGTAATGTTTTTCCCCAATATAATGAATTCTGTTTTCGTCACTCTTTTATTACTAAAAAGCAACTCACATAACCTATTGCCTGCAATCTATATCATTTTATGTTTTCATACATTCCCGGTTCCAATGGGAAAGTCGAAAATGCAGCAATGGACTTAGTTGATTTACGGGTGCAATAATCGAATTCGGTAGAATGTGTTCCGTCATACGATTTCCAAACCAATTTTAATTTAACGGTCTTTCCTTTTGTATCAGGCAACTTATCCAATTTGAAAGCGACCAAACCATTAAGGCGTTTACCCTTCAAATCGCCAAACGCATTATGGCGGAATTCTACTTCGTATGGGTTTTCTGGATTTTGATGGGTTAACAAGTTGACGTGATGCTTTGTTCCGTTACCACTGAAATTTGTACGGAAAAGTAATGTCAAATAACCGTCTTCGGCAATTGACACCCAATCTTTAACGATATCGACTGGATCTGTTCCATAAACGGAATTATTGGAAACGCCTAAGTCCGGAGCAGTAGCTTTTGTCAAAATACTATCTAAGCAAAATACGTCCACCGCTTTTGTATAGCCTTTGGATGGTTCATTTAACTCCACCACTCTTCCCAATGCACGCACCTCTTTATTCCCAAATGGGGATTTTTTCATATTAGAAGGATAAAGGGTCGTACTGTCATCCAACTGCATATAAAAGGAGTTTTCACCAACAGGTTTAACAGTCACCAATACATTAGGCGGCTCGACTGGGTCAATAACTAAGTTGCCATCATTGTCATCTACATCCAAACAAGACTGCAGAGAGAACAAAGAAGCAGACAAAATCACACACACTCTCCAAAAATTGAACATTTTTCTCATATAAACAATATGTTATTATTAATACTCTATTTAATTAGAGTAAGAAAATGAGGAAAATGCTGCATGGAAATTTGTTAAATTCCTTTACACTCTTCGGGAAGAATAGAAAGTGCCTTGTTTTCGTTTGCCTCCATGATTTCTCTTTCTCCCGGACCTTTGTCATTAATGCCACAAAGATGCAAGATTCCATGAATAATGGTGCGATGCAGCTCTTCGTTATACGGAGTGTGGAAAGTATCAGAATTTGTTTTCACTGTATCCAAACTAATGAACAAGTCTCCGGATATTTTATTGCCTTCCGTATAATCAAAGGTAATGATATCTGTATAATAATCGTGTTGGAGATACTGTCGGTTTACTTCCAGGATTTTCTCATCGGAACAGAAGATATAACTGATGTCACCCGTTTTTTTGCCGTATGTCTTCGTCACTTCCCTCACCCAACTACTTACTGCCTCTTGGTTGATTGCTGGAAGTTCAACTTCTTCAGAATAAAATGCTATTGCCATAATACTTGTTTTTATCGGATGCAAAGTTACGAAAGTTAGCAGATATATTTACCTTTGTAGAAAATAGAAAAAACAATAATCATGAGAAGGAATGTAATATTAAGTTTGCTTTGCCTGTTTTTAACCCTTTCAACTTGGGCATCGGATTACCAATATAAAAGGAACATTCATTACCGCCCTACTCCAACAGGGCAAACTTACACTGACTCGATGTGTGTATTGGACATTGCTTATCCCAAAGATGCTTTCAATGCTCCTGTAGTGATTTGGTTCCATGGAGGCGGCTTAACTGCAGGACACCGAGAATTACCAATTGAATTGCTAAAGGAAGGTTTGGTCGTCTTGGGTGTTGAATACCGATTATCACCCAAAGCGACAACAGAAGAGATGCTGGATGATGCTGCCGCAGCTGTGGCTTGGGCTTTCGACAACGTGGAAAAGTTTGGAGGTAGCAACAAGAAGATCTATCTGTCGGGACATTCTGCAGGTGGATACTTGATTGACATGGTCGGATTGGACAAAAGTTTATTGGCGAAATATGGTAAAGATGCAGACATGATAGCCGGACTCATTCCTTTCAGCGGGCAAGTCATTACTCATTTTGAGACACGCCGTCAAATGGGGCTTCAACCTTTGCAACCAACGATTGATAAAACAGCTCCGCTTTTCCATGTGAGAAAAGATTGCGCCCCGATTCTAATCATATCGGGAGACAGGGAGAAAGAATTGTATGGACGTTATGAAGAGGCTGCCTATTTTTATCGTCTCTTTAAGCTCGTCGGACATCCGGACGCAACTCTTTACGAATTGGATGGATATGACCACGGCAACATGCCGATTGCCTCTTATCCTCTTTTACACCAATTTATCAAGGAACACGAAAAAGTGAAGAAGTAATTTGTCCTGTTTAACCTCCATTTTGGGCATTTTTCCCGGACAGTTATCAGAACAGATTTGGAAAACAGCCAAAATCGGAGGTTAAAAATGGAAATTTATGCATATATCTGTTTATTTATCAAATATTTAAGATGCATAACAGCACCATGATTAAATATAATGCCTGAGAAGTTAAAAAATATAAACGTCATCGTTTGGCAAAATGATAAGCACGCATGGCATTTAAAACAGCCAAAACTGTCACTCCGACATCTGCAAAGACAGCCATCCATAAAGTTGCCCAACCCAAAGTGGCAAGCGACAACACAAATAATTTGACAGCGATTGCAAAGAATACATTTTCTTTAGCAATCCGGATTGTCCGCCGGGACAAACATATCGCCAAAGCAATCTTAGAAGGTTTATCGTCCATCAATACAACGTCCGCAGCTTCAATAGCTGCATCTGAACCTAATCCGCCCATCGCAATTCCAACATCTGCACGAGCCAAGACAGGCGCATCATTAATGCCATCACCAACAAATGCCAAAGAAAGCTGACAGGGTTTCTCCTTCATCAATTTCTCAACAATAGCGACTTTATCAGCAGGAAGGAGTTCCGCATGGCATTCGTCCAAACACAAGCTGTTGGCGACACTCTCTCCTACCTCTTTCTTATCGCCTGTCAGCATAACCATTTTTTTCACTTTCAGTTTCCTTAAACTGTTAACCGCTTCAGAAGCGTCTTTCTTGATTTGGTCAGAAATCAGAATATGACCAACATAGCAACCATCCACCGCCACATGAATCGTTGAACCGATTTTATGACACGGATGCCATTTAGCTCCAATCGCATCCATCATTCGAGAATTACCTACACAAACTTCTTTGCCATTGACTTTCGCCTTTACTCCTTGCCCGGCTATTTCTACTATGTCTTCCACAGAACGACCATCCGCTTCATTTGGGAAAGCATCACGCAAAGAAATTGCAATGGGATGAGTGGATAGACGTTCAACGTGGGCGGCAAGATGCAACAGCTGAGTCTTGGAAATGTGCTCGGGATGAACTGCTGTGATTTCAAACTCTCCTTTCGTAAGCGTTCCCGTCTTATCAAAGACAACTATTCCTGTCCTTGACAAAGTATCCATATAACGTGCTCCTTTTATCAGAACTCCATTCTTGGAAGCTCCACCAATTCCTCCGAAAAAGGTCAAAGGAATGGACAAGACCAAAGCACAAGGGCATGAAACAATCAAAAAAGTCAAAGCCCGATTCAACCATTGCGGGAAAGAAGAGAGATAATCATCGGCAAAGAAAGGAGGCAGAAATGCTAAAAACAGAGCAGCAAATACAACTACTGGCGTATACACACGGGCAAATTTTGCAATGAATGTTTCGCTTTTCGATTTCTTGGCACCCGCATTTTCTACCATGTCTATGATTTTGGAGACAGTTGATTCGCCATACTTTTTCTTTACTCTGACAGTCAATGCACCGTTTATATTTATACATCCGGAGTAAACCTCATCACCAGGAAAGACTTCTCGAGGCAAACATTCTCCAGTTAATGCCAATGTATTCAAACTGGAATTCCCTTCAGTTATATATCCATCCAAAGGAATCTTTTCTCCAGGCTGCACCACAATGGATTCACCGACATCCACGCTATCCGGAGAGACTTGTGCTATTTTCCCTTCTCGTATCACATTTGCCACATCCGGACGAATCTCCATCAAATGAGAAATAGACTCACGGCTTCTTCCTTCGGCATAATCCTCAAACAGCTCTCCAACTTGGAAGAAGAGCATGACAAATACAGCCTCGGGAAATTCCGTTTCTGCTCCTGGGAAAAAGCCGATGCCCAAAGCTCCCAAAGTGGCAATACACATCAGAAAATCTTCATTAAAGAGTTTCCCCTTAAAAAGATTTTCCAACGCCTCTCCTATCACATCATAACCAATCAACAAATACGGGACAAGATAAAGGAATAGCAATTGCCCAACACTGCACGACTGCGTATGCTCAATCGTCATGGCGACCAACAAAAGTATAGCAGCCGCCACAATCCTCACCAATTTATTGTTTTTCATACATATATATATTATAGTCATTCCTCCTCGCAAAGGAATAACTGTGCATTTGCAATCTTATGCCAAATGGTTTGATACATTATTATATATAAACCACTCTACAACGCCAGCTATTTTCTAACAATCCTTATTTCCGTCCGAAGTCTGCCGGAATTTCTCCCCAAGATGAAGTTTCCCATTTATATATCGGAATGGAATAGTTATTCTCTTCGAGCCATTTCTCCGCACGTGCAATCAATTCAAATATCGGCTCATTCTCCGGTACTCGTTCCAACAAAGTCTTGCACTTCTTCTTCTTCACCCAAGCAATCGCATTACGGCTGTCGGAATAGATAGGCATGTTCACACCTTTTTGCTTCAGCAATGCTAGTCCATGCACCAAAGCCAAGAATTCCCCGATATTATTGGTACCTTTCTTCATCGGACCCACCCGGAATATCTCCTCTCCGGTCGCTGTATAAACTCCTCTATATTCCATATCTCCCGGATTGCCGCTACAAGCAGCATCGACTGCCAAACTTTCATTGATAGGCTTCAGCGGAATAGTCTCGGAGGGCGAACTCATCATCTTTTCAAATGTATCTTTATTGGAAGGGCGGCGTTTGATGTATTCAGAATAATCCTTTCCGAACGCCTCATTTGCCTCCTCTATCGTTTCAAAGGATTTATATTTAGCATCATGGAAAGAATCGACCTGCTTTTTGCAATCCGCCCAATTATCATAGACTCCCGGAGTAACGCCTTGCCACACTACATAATATTTTTTCTGCTTTACCATTTGCAATCTGTTCCAATATAAAGATTAGGGATTACATTGTTCATACATAAATCCAGAATCCATCAAATTAAAATTGAATATTTTGGAAGCAAAGATAAGGATTATTTCATTTTTAATTACTTTTGCATAAATCCAAATAGACGATAAATGAAACGTATTTTTCTAATGGGATATATGGGAGCAGGAAAAACGACTTTGGGGAAGACTCTCTCCAAATCACTAAACCTCTCCTTTATCGATCTCGATTATTATATAGAAAGACGATATCATAAGGAGATAAGACAACTTTTCGCAGAAAAGGGAGAAGATGGATTCCGGGATATCGAACGCAGGATGTTACATGAAGTGGCGGAATTCGAAGATGTATTGATATCCACAGGAGGCGGCACGCCCTGTTTCTTCGACAATATGCAGTTCATGAACCAAGCTGGAGTAAGCGTTTATCTGAAAGTATCGGTCGATGAACTGGCAAAGCGGTTGGAATTATGCAAACAGACTCGTCCGGTATTGAAGAATCGATCAGGAGAGGAACTGAAGGCTTTTATCTCCGAAAGCTTAAAGACAAGGCTTCCTTTCTATGAGCAAGCCCAAATCATATTTGATGCGGAAAAGATGGATACTGAAGATGACGTCTATACGATTAGCAAACAATTAGAATCTTTATTGTAAAAACAAACAGCGATATGGGAAACACCTCTGAACACTCCTCGTCCCAATTCCAAGGCATTCCACAGGAACTGCTTTGCCAAATCGGGAAAGCGTCTTCTCGCATTACCATTGGTATTCCCAAAGAGCGTCTTGCAGGAGAAAGACGAGTTGCCTTGACCCCAGAAGCAGTGGAAATATTAACCGGCTACGGGCATCGCATCATTGTAGAGAGCGGAGCCGGATTAGGAATCAACTATTCCGACAACCACTATTCTGAAGCAGGAGCTGAAATCACAGATTCGCCCGCAATCGTTTTCCAATCGGATATGATTATCAAAATCCTCCCTCCTCTTCCGGAAGAGGTTAACTTGATACGCCCACGTATCACGGTCTGCTCTTTTGTTTCCCAGCAGTTGCTGCGTCCGGATGCGTTCCGTTTAATGATAGCCAAAAGGATTACTGCCATCGATTACCGTTACCTGCTCGACGAGCAGTTGAATTATGCTCCAATCATGGGTGCTTTGGCGGAAATAGAAGGTTACGCCGCCATCAATATCGCTTCGGATTTACTTAGCAACACACATGGAGGCAAAGGCATATTATTAGGCGGAGTAGCTGGAATTTCCCCTACGGAAATCGTCATTGTCGGAGCAGGAAACGCCGGAACAACGGCAGCAAAAGCAGCCATGGCGATGGGAGCTTCCATCAAAATCTTCGACAATAACATTTGCCGACTGCATAAGATACAACAGTCGTTGGGCTTTCATGCGTTCACATCGAACTTCCACCCGAACGTTTTGCGAAACGCTTTCCAAAGTGCGGATGTAGTTATCGGAGCATTGCCCACCGACAATCCAGAACATCGGTACATCATTGCGGAAGAACTGGTGAGCACGATGAAAAAAGGAGCTTTGATTATCGACCTTCGCATCAATCAGGGCGGGTGCTTTGAGACCACATGCGGATGGAACAAAAGCACTCCGGAGATCTTTGAGCAATATGGAGTATTGCATTACTGCAAACCATTTATCAGCAACACGGTCGCTCGCACAACCTCCATGGCGTTCAGCAATCTCTTCATTCCCATACTGACAGCCATCGGAGATTTAGGCGGAGTACAAAATTATATCAAGTCAGACGCAGGATTTAAAAATGGCATCTATCTCTTCCAGGGAAGAGCCGTTAAAGATTCGATTTCCGCATCATACGGAATCCGTTCCAATAATATCGACATATATTTAGCCGCATTTTAGAAACAGAATAAAACTTTCTATTTTTATTCATTATAATAAATAGGAAATTTCAAACTTTATTCTTTCCTTTGCAGTGTTATTTAGTAATTTGATTAGCGGTAACGTAAAATTAAATATCATGACAGAACAAACAAAAGTTACGACATTAGATCAGGTAGTCATCCGTTTCTCTGGAGACTCAGGAGATGGAATGCAGCTAACCGGAACTATTTTCTCGAATCTGTCCGCTATTTTCGGAAATGAGATTTCAACATTCCCCGATTATCCGGCAGAAGTTAGAGCACCTCAAGGCACACTTAGCGGTGTTTCTGGATTCCAAGTTCATTTGGGATCTAAAACAATCCTAACACCGGGCGACAAAGCCGATGTATTGGTTGCCATGAACCCGGCTGCTCTTAAAGTTAATGTAAAGAACTTAAAGCCTAATGCAATCGTTTTGATCGACACAGACTCTTTCACGAAAAACGATTTGGAAAAAGCACTGTACACTACAGACGACCCATTCCAGGAATTAGGTTTGACTCAGGTTCAAGTTGTGGCTGCTCCTATATCCAGCATGGTAAAAGAGGGCTTGACTGAATTTGGTTTGGATAACAAATCCGCCCTTCGTTGCAAAAACATGTTCGCTTTAGGATTGGTTTGCTGGTTGTTCGAACGTCCTTTGGAAGAAGCAATGCACATGTTGCAGAACAAGTTCGCCAAGAAACCGGCTATCGCACAAGCTAACATCAAGGCGTTGACAGACGGATATAACTATGGTCACAATATCCACGCTTCTGTTTCTACCTACCGTATCGAAAGCAAGAAAGCAGAACCGGGTACATATATGGATGTAAATGGAAATAAGGCAACTTCTTACGGTTTGATTGCTGCTGCTGAAAAAGCAGGTTTGCGGTTGTTCTTAGGTAGTTATCCTATCACTCCGGCTACAGATATTCTTCACGAATTATCAAAACGCAAAGACTTAGGTGTCATCACTGTTCAAGCAGAAGATGAAATCGCAGGCGTATGTACAGCTATCGGAGCAAGCTTCTCTGGCTGTTTGGCTGCTACTTCTACTTCTGGTCCTGGTTTGGCTTTGAAGAGCGAAGCCATCGGTTTGGCTGTAATAGCTGAAGTTCCATTGGTTGTAATAGACGTACAGCGTGGTGGTCCTTCTACTGGTATGCCGACTAAATCAGAACAAACAGACTTGATGCAAGCATTATATGGACGTAACGGTGAATGTCCTGCTGTTGTATTGGCTGCTTGCACTCCTGCAGACTGCTTCGACGCTGCATTCTGGGCAGGTAAATTGGCTGTTGAACACATGACTCCGGTTATTTTGTTGACAGATGCATTTATCGCTAACGGTTCTACTGCATGGCGTTTGCCTGAATTGGACAAATATCCAGAAATCAAACCGAATTATGTTTCTAATTATAAGGGTGAAGCTCCTTGGAAGCCTTACCGCAGAGATCACGAAACAATGGTTCGTTACTGGGCAATCCCTGGCACAGAAGGATTCATGCACCGTTTAGGTGGTTTGGAGAAAGACTATGAAACAAGTGCTATCTCTACGGATCCTGTTAACCACCAGCGCATGGTTCGCGCACGTCAAGCTAAGATTGACAAGATTGCAGACTTTATCCCTGAATTGAATGTTATCGGAGACCAAGATGCAGACTTGTTGATTGTTGGTTGGGGTGGAACATACGGACACTTGTATGAAACCATGGAAATCATGCGTTCACAAGGAAAGAAAGTTGCATTGGCACACTTCAAATATATCAATCCGCTGCCAAAGAATACAGCAGAAGTATTGAAACGCTTCAAGAAAGTGGTGGTAGCAGAGCAGAACAATGGTCAGTTTGCTAACTACTTGAGAAGTAAGATCAGTGACTTTAATCCATTCAAGTTTGACCGAATTAAAGGACAGCCTTTCATCGTAGGTCGTCTGGTTGAAGAATTTACTAAAATATTGGAGGCATAAGAGATGGCAACAGAAGAATTAAAATATCAACCGAAAGATTATAAGAGCGATCAGTATGTACGTTGGTGTCCGGGTTGTGGCGACCACGCCGTATTGAATTGTTTGCATAAAGCAATGGCAGAAGTAGGTGTCGCTCCACATAACATGGCCGTTATCTCAGGTATCGGCTGTTCTTCACGTCTGCCTTATTACATGAACACTTATGGTTTCCATACCATTCACGGTCGTGGTGCAGCTATCGCTACAGGTGTTAAGACAGCACGTCCTGATTTGAGTGTTTGGTTGGTGACAGGTGACGGTGACTGTTTGGCAATTGGTGGTAACCACTTCATCCATGCCGTACGCCGTAACATCGACTTGAACATTGTCCTGTTCAACAACAAGATTTATGGTTTGACAAAGGGACAATATTCCCCGACATCTGACCGTGGTTTCGTATCCAAGAGTTCTCCTTACGGAACAGTTGAAGATCCGTTCATCCCTGCAGAATTGGCTTTGGGTGCTCGCGGTAATTTCTTCGCTCGTACAATCGACGTGGATTTGAAGAATACAACTGAAATCTTGGCTGCTTCTGCACGCCACAAAGGTGCTTCTGTAACTGAAGTATTGGTAAACTGTATGATCTTCAACAACGGTATCCACAAGAAGATTGTTGACAAAGAATTCCGTGCAGACCGCACTATCCTTTTGCGCCATGGCGAAAAGATGATTTACGGTGCTAACAATGATAAAGGTATTGTATTGGACGGCTTGAAACTGAAGTCTGTGACTATCGGTCAGGATGGCTACACAATGGATGATGTATTGGTTCACGATGCTCACTGCAAAGACAACACATTGCACATGATGTTGGCTATGATGGGTGGTGATATGCCGGTTGCATTAGGTATTATCCGTGATGTTGAAGCTCCTACTTACGATGAATCTGTTCACGCACAGTTGAAAGAAGTTCAGGAAAAGATGCCTTGCCGCACTTTGGATCAGTTCTTGCGCAGCTGTGAAACTTGGGAAATCAAATAGATAGACTCCTAAAAACAAACGAAAGGGCTGCGTCAAAAAGAAAGTTTTGATGCAGCCTTTTTTAGTGTAAAAAATAGGATAAAATCCGCTGAAAAAAGATACCGTTGTTTTGAAAAAAACATCACGAAGAATTTTTGAAAACGTCCAATGTTTTTTCAAAAACATTGGACGTTTTTTAAAAAACAACGGTATGTTTAGAATAGCCTTCATTGACAAAATACAAATCGCTAAGAATGAGACAAATATGAGTTTGCTCATGTGAATGACCAAGCTCGGATTCTAAAAGCCACACTGCCGTTTGCAATTATGACAAAACTTCTTTTTTTTGATTTCATCTCGGTTACAATCCCTATCATGCCGTATGGCGCATCACTTTCCCCCTTGAAACACGAATGAAATAATTCATTCAATGATTCGTCAAACTTATGCATTAATGCTGCAACACGGTGGCGGTAATTTTGCCTTCGATTAAAGGACATAAAATAATAATATGAAAGGATTTTTACTACTACTAGCTGCTTTTATGGTAAACGTTTATGTACATGGGGCAGCTATTCGTGGAACGGTTGTTGATAAGAATACACAAGAACCATTGATTGGAGCAGCTATTCAAGTGAATGGCACGACGACAGGAACCGTTACCGACTTGGACGGATATTTTGAATTAGCAGGTTTGCGTAATGGCACTTACCAATTAACCGTATCTTATATCTCCTACATTACCCAAACACTGAATGTTTCAGTGGAGAGCATAGCAGATATTCGCATTGAAATGCTTTCTGACGACCAACGGCTCAACGAAGTCGTTGTTGTAGCTGATGCCAAAAAGAATACAGAAACCGCATTATTGTCCCAGCAACGGAAAGGATTGGTCGTACAAACGGGCGTTTCCGCTCAACAAATCACAAGGACACAAGACAAGGACGCATCGGAAGTTATCCGCCGTGTACCAGGTGTCAGCATTATAGATGGCAAGTTCGTGATGGTTCGAGGATTGTCTCAACGTTATAATAATGTATGGATAAACAATAGCGCAGTACCCAGCAGCGAAGCAGATGCACGTGCATTTTCTTTCGATATCATCCCATCTTCCCAGTTGGACAATATCGTAGTAGTCAAAAGTGCTTCTCCTGAATATCCGGCAGATTTCACAGGTGGCTTTATCTTGGTTAATACAAAAGATGTGCCGAACCGTAACACTTTTGGAATATCGGTAGGAGGAAATGTGAATGACCGGACACATTTCCGTGATTTCTTGTACAATAAGAGTAGCGCAACGGATTTCTTAGGATTTGATAATGGGTTGCGTAGTTTGGATCACGGAATATTTACCCAGTTGAAATCGGATAACAACCAGACAAACAATTATAGTTTGTTGGGCAATGGATTCAACAACGATTGGAATATTCGCACGCACACGCCTTTGGCAGATTTAAACTTGAGTATGAATTATAGTCATCGATGGGTCAATGACTCAGGAAGCACTTGGGCAATGTTGGGAGTGTTGAATTATAGCAATACTTATCGTACATACAAGAATATGGAGAACAACCTCTTTGGAAGTTATGACACGACAAATGACAGGTCGAATTATTTGCATAGCTATACAGATGACCAATATAATCACAATGTCCGTTTGGGCGCAATGTGGAATGTCACGTATGTTACGGCAAATGGTAACAGCCGCTATGAATTGAAGAACATCTTTAACCAACTTGGGAAAGACCGATTGACCAACCGGTTGGGATACAATGCGCAGAGCGAGTATGAATCACAGGCAGAATATTATTATCAGAGCCGGAGCACATACAATGGCCAGCTTACGGGCAAACATTCGATTGGCGATGCGGATAAGTTGGATTGGAGTGCCGGATATTCATACGCCAATCGTAACATGCCAGATAGAAGAAGATTCACACAAGTCATGGATGAATCAATCAAGCAGTTTGTAATTGAGAACATCAATGATGTAAACCGTGAATTTTCCCGCTTGGATGAACACATTCTTTCTGCGAACTTGAATTATCAGCATACTTTCAATCTCGGTGAGTTTAACCCATTGTTAAAAGCCGGTACTTATACAGAATACCGGACTCGTAAATATAACACCCGTTATTTCTTGTACACATGGAATACAGGAAGTTTGCCTTCTTCTTATGCCGTCTTGGATATTCCAACACAATTGATGCAAGACAGCAATTATGGTGCGGATAAACTCTCTTTATTGGAGAAGGTGGATTATACGAACAATTATGAAGGCGACAATTTGTTGAACACAGGTTATGTTGCTTTCAATCTTCCTTTTGGCAATTTAAATGTATATGCTGGAGTACGTTTTGAGCATGACCGCATGAAATTGGTTAGCAATACACGGCAATATGAGGAGAGCCACCACAATCTATATTACACATACAATGATTTCTTCCCATCATTGAACAGTACATACAAACTAAACGAGAAAAACCAGCTTCGCCTTTCGTATGGACGAACTGTAAATCGCCCTGAGTTCCGAGAAGTATCCACTTCCGTATTTTACGACTTTGATTTGGCAAGCAATGTGGAAGGCAATGCCACTTTGAAGCCCGCTTATGTCGATAATTTCGACCTTTCGTATGAGTTGTTCCCGGCAGAAGGAGAGTTGTTGAATGTCTCTTTGTTTTACAAACGATTCAACGACCCGATTGAATGGGTTTATACATTGAACGGAGGAACAGATTATACTTACTCCAATGTAAATGCAGAAAGTGCTGACAATTATGGAATAGAAATCGATGTTCGTAAGAACTTGGACTTTATAGGCTTGAAGAACTTCAGTTGGAGTTTTAACGGTTCATTGATAAAGAGCCGGGTGCATTTTGATGATAATTCCCGTCAAAAGAACAGACCGATGCAGGGTCAATCTCCCTACTTGATAAATACGGGAATCTTTTACCAGAACAATGGTTGGAGTGCGGCTTTGCTCTACAATCGTATTGGCAAACGCATCATCGGTGTAGGACGAAGCATGGGAACTGGGGAGAATATTGTAAATGTTCCGGATTCTTATGAAATGCCTCGCAACACGATTGACCTCAGTTTCTCTAAATCGTTGTGGGGACATGTCGAAGTAAAAGTGGGCATACGTGATTTGTTGGGCGAAAAGATCAAGTACCAACAATATCAAGAGACAAACCATGGCGATGTAATACAGGTAAACCGGCAATATCGACCGGGAAGGAATTTCTTGGCAAACATCAGCTATAAATTTTAATAGAATAATCAATAATCACTTTTAAAATAAGAATGATATGAAAAAGAAAACAATTTTGGTTTCTGCTCTCTCTCTTTTCATGATGGTGGGCGTTGTTTCTTGTGGAGATGACAATGAGGTAATTCCAAATCCGAATCCTGGTACTGAAACGAATTACGTAAAGGGAACAGATACGGATGGAAAGACAACATATAACAAACTGCTCTTTGATGAAAATGGCAATCCCGATGAAAAAGGTATTGTTATCGGAAATGGAGAAAAGGAGATGGTGTTCAAAGGAAAAGAAACACTGGCAAAAGGAACTTACCTGTTGAAAGGTTGGATTTATGTAGCAGACGGATCCGAACTGACCATCGAGGCTGGCACTATTATCAAAGGTGACAAAGAAACACAGGCTTGCTTGATTGTTGAACCGGGTGGCAAACTGATAGCGAAAGGGACAAAAGAGGCTCCTATTGTATTCACTTCAGAACAGCCAAAAGGACAACGCAAACCGGGTGATTGGGGAGGATTAATCCTTTGCGGAAATGCGAAGAACAATCAAGGCGTCCAACAAATTGAAGGCGGCCCGCGTACTAAACATGGTGGCGATAACGACGCAGACAATTCAGGTACTTTGAGTTATGTACGTGTGGAATTTGCAGGTTATCCATTCCAAAAGGATAAAGAAATCAATGGTATTACATTTGGTTCAGTGGGTAATGGCACTCAAGTAGACCATTTGCAGGTATCATTTTCCAACGATGATTCTTATGAATGGTTTGGTGGTTGTGTAAATGCCAAGTATTTGGTTGCATACAGCGGATGGGATGATGATTTTGATACAGATAATGGCTTCTCTGGAAATGTCCAATATGGATTGGTTGTCCATTATCCTCGTTTGGCTGATACTTCACAGTCTAATGGCTTTGAATCCGACAACTGTGCCGATGGTGCGGAAGTTTCCCCTTTCACGACTGCTACATTCAGCAACATTACATTTATCGGTCCAAAAGCTTATGATGGATTCTTAAACACAAACGATTATATCAATGGTGGGGAGTATTATCCAAACAACGGCTCTTCTTTGGGTAAATTCCAAGCAGCCATGCAAATACGCCGTTCCAGCCATTTGGCTTGTTTCAACTCTATTGCCGTCGGTTATCCTATAGGATTGATTGTTGATGGAGAAAAAGGTAATACAGTCCAGTTTGCCAAAGATGGAAACCTAAAACTCCAAAACATTATTTTTGCGGGAATGGATGCCGTAGGAACAGACAAAAACAAGCAATATGAAGATCTTCCTTATGAAGATGGGAAAGAATATTCATTCTCACACGAATACTTTATCAACCAACCGGGAAATCTTGTATTTGACAATTGCAGTGATTTGTTGTTGAAAGATGCACGAAATGTCGGAGCCGGCTATTTGCCTCAATCTGGCAGTCCTGTCTTGAATGCTGCTGCATGGAATGATGCCGCTTTAAGCTCCTTTGAAAAGGTGGACTATGTTGGAGCTTTCGGTTCAGACGACCAATGGTTGGAAGAGTGGACTAATTTTGATCCGAACCATACAGATTATTGATTTGTCATAAAGAACCTTAGAGGTTTATGCTTGGAGCTGTGTCAAGATGTTTTGATACAGCCCCTTTCAGTAGTATAATAAAGCAGTATTGGGTAGCATTATTCATGCTAAATGGGATTAATCCACAAGATTGAACATAAAAAGGCTGATGGTCGTCTGTTTGTATGGCGGAACTATTAGCCTTTATTCTTTTTGTCCAAGAGAAAAGCAAGGAAGTAATTTTTATATAAAGAAATATTTCTTTAATCATTTGTTTGAATTATATAATTACCCTACCTTTGCAACATATGATTTGATGATTTATAAACACAATTAAATAACTTAAATTATTATCTTATGTGGTTACTTAATTCTTCTATTGGAAGAAAACTGATAATGAGTATATCAGGTCTCTTCCTTATTCTGTTTTTACTGTTCCACTTGTGTATGAACGTGGCAGCAGTGTTCTCAGGCGAAGCGTATAACATGATTTGCGGCTTCCTTGGGGCTAACTGGTATGCTTTGTTGGGTACATTGGTTTTGGCAGCAGGTGTAGTAGTTCACTTTGCGTATGCTATCATGTTGACATTGCAGAATCGCAAAGCGCGTGGTAATGATCGTTATGCTTTGAACGCTCGTCCGAAAGGCGTTGAATGGGCATCTCAAAACATGTTCGTTTTGGGTATAATCGTTATCTTGGGCTTGATTTTGCACTTCACCCAATTCTGGTACAACATGATGTTTGCTGAATTGGCTGGTTTTGAAGGTCAGTTCGGTCCTACCGATGGTGCAGCATTTATCACATTCTTCTTCCAGGGCAATATTGTTAACACAGTGTTGTATTTGGTATGGTTTGCTGCTTTGTGGTTCCACTTGACTCACGGCTTCTGGTCAGCTATCCAGACTTTGGGTTGGAGTAATAATTTGTGGATGAGCCGTTGGGAATGCACTTCTAAGTGGGTTGCTACTATCATCTGCGGTGCTTTCGCTATCATTACTATTATTTTCTATTTGAACGGAGCCGGAGCTTCTTGCTGTGCTGCTTAATTCCGATAGATAGGTGTAAAAAAGACATTTGAAAACAAATCATTATGGCTGAAATTAATTCAAAAATCCCTCAAGGCCCATTGGCTGAGAAGTGGAAAAATTATAAAGATCACCAGAAATTGGTGAACCCTGCAAACAAGCGTCGTTTGGATATCATCGTGGTAGGTACTGGTTTGGCCGGTGCTTCTGCTGCAGCTTCTTTGGCAGAAATGGGATTCAATGTGTTGAACTTCTGTATCCAAGACTCTCCTCGTCGTGCCCACTCTATCGCAGCGCAAGGCGGTATCAATGCTGCTAAGAACTATCAGAATGATGGCGACTCTGTTTATCGTTTGTTCTATGATACAATCAAGGGTGGTGACTACCGTGCTCGTGAAGCTAACGTTTATCGTTTGGCTGAAGTTTCCAATAGCATTATCGACCAGTGCGTAGCTCAAGGTGTTCCTTTCGCTCGTGAATATGGTGGATTGTTGGATAACCGTTCATTCGGTGGTGCTCAGGTATCCCGTACATTCTATGCCCGCGGCCAGACCGGACAGCAGTTGCTTTTGGGTGCTTATTCAGCATTGAGCCGTCAAGTTGGTATTGGTAAAGTGAAATTGTATACTCGTCATGAAATGTTGGACGTTGTTTTGGTTGACGGTCGTGCTCGTGGTATTATCACTCGTAACTTGATTACTGGTAAGATTGAAAGATTTGCTGCTCACGCAGTAGTTGTTGCAACAGGTGGTTATGTAAATACATTCTTCTTGTCAACAAACGCAATGGCTTCTAACGGTTCCGCTGCTTGGCAGTGCTACAAGAAAGGTGCTTATTTTGCTAACCCTTGTATGGTTCAGATTCACCCGACTTGTATTCCTGTGAAAGGTGACTTCCAGTCTAAGTTGACATTGATGTCAGAGTCTTTGCGTAACGATGGTCGTATCTGGGTTCCTAAGAAATTGGAAGACGCTAAGGCATTGCAGGCAGGTACAAAGAAAGGTAAAGATATTCCTGAAGCAGACCGTGACTATTATTTGGAACGCCGTTATCCTGCATTCGGCAACTTGGTTCCTCGTGACGTTGCCTCTCGTGCGGCAAAAGAACGTTGCGACGCTGGTTTTGGTGTGAACAACACTGGTTTGGCTGTATTCTTGGATTTCTCTGACGCTATCAACCGTTTGGGTAAAGAAGTGGTTAAACAGAAATATGGTAACTTGTTCGACATGTACGAAGAAATTACCAATGACAATCCATACGAAACTCCGATGATGATTTATCCGGCATTGCACTACTCAATGGGTGGTCTTTGGGTTGACTATGAATTGATGACTTCTGTTCCGGGTCTGTTCGCTATCGGTGAAGCAAACTTCTCAGACCACGGTGCTAACCGTTTGGGTGCTTCTGCTTTGATGCAAGGTTTGGCAGACGGCTACTTCGTATTGCCATACACAATCCAGAACTACTTGTCTGACCAGATTCAGGTTCCGCGCTTCAGCACAGACCTTCCTGAATTTGCAGCTGCAGAGAAAGCTATCCAAGAACGCATCAACAAATTGATGAGCATCAAGGGTAAAGAAACGGTTGATACTATCCACCGTAAGTTGGGTCACATCATGTGGGAACATATCGGTATGGCTCGTGATGCTAAGGGCTTACAAGAAGCTATCGCTCAGCTGAAAGAGTTGAAGAAAGAATTCTGGAGCAATGTATTCATCCCTGGTGAAGCAGTTGATCAGAACGTAGAATTGGAAAAAGCTTTGCGTTTGGCAGACTTTATCGAAATCGGTGCGTTGATGGCTCACGATGCGTTGGATCGTGCAGAATCTTGTGGTGGTCACTTCCGTTCTGAACATCAGACAGAGGAAGGCGAAGCTCTCCGTCATGACGATAAGTTCATGTATGTATCTTGCTGGGAATATAAGGGTGAGGACAAGGATCCTGTAATGTTGAAGGAACCGTTGAATTATGAATTTGTCGTTCCTCAGACACGTAACTACAAGAAGTAATCAACTACAAAAATTAGAATCAAATGGATAAAGATATAAATGTAACACTAAAGATTTGGCGTCAGAAAGGTCCGAAAGAAAAGGGACATTTCGAGACTTATCCAATGAATAACATCAACCAGAGTGTATCTTTCCTGGAGATGTTGGATATTTTGAACGAGCGCTTGGTGAACGAAGGCAAAGAGCCAGTCGTGTTTGACCATGACTGCCGTGAAGGTATCTGCGGCATGTGCTCTTTGTATGTAAATGGTCATCCTCATGGACCAGCTACTGGAGCAACTACTTGCCAGTTGTATATGCGTCGTTTCCACGATGGCGAAACAATCACAATCGAACCGTGGCGTTCTGCAGGCTTCCCTGTAATCCGCGACTTGATGGTGGACCGTACTGCTTATGACAAGATTATGCAGGCTGGTGGTTTCGTATCCGTAAACACAGGTGGCGTTCCTGATGCTAATGCAATTGCTATTCCGAAGGAAAATGCTGACTTGGCAATGGATGCTGCTTCTTGCATCGGTTGTGGTGCTTGTGCTGCTGCTTGTAAGAATGGTTCAGCTATGTTGTTCGTTTCAGCTAAAGTCAGCCAGTTGGCCCTGTTGCCACAAGGTCGTGTTGAAGCTGCTCGTCGTGCAAAAGCGATGGTCGCTAAGATGGACGAACTTGGTTTTGGTAACTGTACCAACACTCGTGCTTGCGAAATGGAATGTCCGAAGAACATTTCTGTTAGCAACATCGCTCGCTTGAACCGCGAGTTCTTGAAAGCTAAATTGCAAGACTAATCACATAAGTTTATTATAATAAGAGGGGCTGTGTCAAGATGGATGTTTTGATGCAGCTCCTTTAATATTATCAAATAAAATCTTCAGGAATTTATCCGACAGCAATAGCACGCAAAATATGTTGATGGCAAGAACTCAGGATTCTTTGCTGATTTCATAACAACAAATTAATCCTTTCACATTAACAATACTTCGGTAAGTTTTCATCTAAACTTTTCCAACAAGTGATTACGAGCTTTTTTCAAAAAGCATACTACCTTTTCCCAAAAAGCATACTACCTTTTTGAAAAGAGGTCGGATTGTGATATTTGAGCTGTTATTAAATCAGCGTTAAAACAGTGTCTATGGTTCGCTTAAAATCAGCCAATCTTAACATGTAGACAGTAGCAAGCGATACATTAAAGTGAAGTGAAAATTCATCTTCCTGAAGTCTGTTGACTGACAATTAGTGATTCAGGCATATTGATTGCCATCTTTAAAGCAAAATTCCAGTTGGTATCTGGTTCTTTTGGAGCACCAGTAATTGTAGTATTCTGACACTTTTGTGTTCCGACGGGAAACAAAAAAATCCCGACTCCATTTGGAATCAGGATTTCTCTGTGGTGCCACCAGGAATCGAACCGGGGACACAAGGATTTTCAGTCCTTTGCTCTACCAACTGAGCTATGGCACCATTTTGCAATGGGTTTGTATCGTTGTTTCTCGATTACGGGTGCAAATGTAGAGTTTTTTTATTTACCAGCCAAATGTTTGGACAATTATTTTTCAAATTATTTTATCCATTTTCTGTTAATAGCTGATTTTCAGCAAATCGTTCTTCATGTTTATCTGCACTCACGTTAATGTCTGATAGCCTCAATAGACGCGTTGATATCTTAAAGCCATAAGCACAACGAAGTTTTATTTTATAAACTCCAAATCATCTTAACAATATAGACCTCCCACATGAATACTTTTCGCTATTATTCCCCACCAAAGTATTGGAGTTTTCTCGCGTCTTATTTCTTATCTGTGGAATAATGCTTAGATAAACTGTTTACCGTTCTTATAGGAACTATTATTAATGCGGCAAACGGACGGTTTTAGGTTTATCTTTTTGCTGTAGTTGAGATTGTCAATAAGAACAATAGAAAAAAATATTTGGGATATTTCATAAAAATGAATACATTTGCAAATTGATAAAATAGAATTTGTATTCAACAATGAAGGTACACAAAGAAGGAACAGGCTTGCTACTATCTTTATTTACAATATTTTTTGTTGTGAATTTAGTCATATATCATACCGTGGGGAAGGGTGGAATTTTCTATGGTGTAGCATTCATTACTTCCATATTCTTCCTGTTGGTACTTAATTTCTTTCGTAGTCCGGCGCGTTGCTTCCCTTATGATTCTGAAGGGTTAGTTATTGCCCCTGCGGATGGGACAATTGTAGCTATAGAAGAGGTGGAAGAGAATGAGATATTGCATCGTCCATGCATGCAAATATCCATATTCATGTCGGTATTCAATGTCCATGCCAATTGGTTTCCCGTGAATGGAACCATCAAATATGTCTCTCATCAAAATGGTAGATTCATGGCTGCCTACTTGCCAAAGAGCAGTACGGAGAACGAACGTTCCGCTGTTGTCATCACGACCCGCAACGGTGTGGATGTCTTGGCAAGACAGATTGCCGGAGCGGTTGCAAGGCGTATTGTCACTTATGCCAAACCGGGCGATAAATGCCATGTGGATGACCAGATGGGATTCATAAAGTTCGGATCGCGAGTGGACGTTTATTTGCCTGTCGGGACAGAAGTTTTGGTGAATATGGACCAAAAAGTAATGGGAAACCAGACCCCCATTGCCCGTTTATAATAAATATATAAGGATGAGCATTACAAAATATATACCCAATACAATAACCTGCTTCAACCTCGCTTCGGGTTGTTTCGCTACTATTATGGCACTTCAAGGAGATTTGAAGGCTGCGATTATATGGATAATTATAGCGGCGATATTTGATTTTTCTGATGGTTTGGCAGCCCGGTTATTGAAAGCCTACTCTCCGTTGGGAAAAGAGCTGGACTCCTTGTCGGACATTGTGAGCTTTGGTGTCGCTCCGGGAATGTCTTTATATGTATTGCTTGCGACAGCTGTAGGTTCATTAGAAATAAGCGGCATCAGCTGGCTTCCTTATTTAGCCTTTGTCATTCCGGTCTTTTCCGGTTTACGTTTGGCAAAATTCAATGTTGACGAACGTCAGTCCACCTCATTCATAGGAATGCCGGTTCCTGCTCATGCTCTTTTGTGGGGTTCGTTGTCCTATGTCTTACAACCATTCATAACGAACCATGCGCTTTATATATTGATAGCATGCCTTATCGCCTCTATGGCGACCTCCTATTTGTTAGTTTCCGAGATTCCGATGTTCTCCATGAAAGTCAAATCGTTGAAGTGGAAAGGGAACGAATTACGTTATATATTGATTGTTTGCGGTCTCCTTTTCTTACTTTTATTTGGATTTTTGGGAATAGCTGGCACCATGTTACTTTACATCATCTTATCTCTATTTAACAAACTGCATTAAAACTAATCAGGATGCATATTTGTTTATTTAGAGAAAGAACAAACAACGTATCATATCATTATGTTTAAATTCATTGCATTTCTCTTTTTAATATTCCTGTTTTTATTGACTTTGATGGGATTTACAATTGTCCGTTCCATCAAACAATTTTTCTTTGGAGGGAATAACAACAAGCAAAGCCATCGGCAGCAACAACGCCGCACATCGCCTCGTTCCGATAGCAATCGAAGCCAGTCCTCTTTCTATGCTGATGAAGAAGATTCAATTCATCCCAATGACCGTCCTCGCCGCAAAGTGTATGGAAAAGACGAAGGCGAATATGTCGATTACGAGGAGGTAAAATAAAATACAAAGAGATAAATTATTTTTTTATTTGATTGATGGATTATTATTCGTTACTTTGCCCGCAAATTTGCTAACAATATAACGATAATATGAAAACAAAGAAATTCTTACTACAAGAGAAAGATATTCCGACAGCTTGGTATAACATTGTTGCGGATATGAAAAACAAACCTCTGCCTTTGTTGAATCCGAAGACCAAACAGCCGATTAAGGCAGAAGATCTTTATCCCCTCTTTTCCAAAGCAGTTTCTGACCAAGAAATGAATACAACAGACGCTTGGATTGAAATCCCAGAAGAAGTACGTGATTTGTATAAAGTATGGCGCCCGACTCCTCTGGTTCGTGCATACGGTTTGGAGAAAGCATTGGATACACCAGCCCATATCTATTTTAAGAACGAAAGTGTCAGCCCGATTGGTTCACATAAATTAAACTCAGCCATTGCACAAGCATATTATTGCAAAAAGGAGGGAGTAACCAATATTACGACTGAAACAGGGGCGGGACAATGGGGTGCTGCTTTGTCCTATGCAGCTAAGGCATTCGGCTTGGAATTGGCTGTTTATATGGTAAAAGTAAGCTATCACCAGAAGCCTTATCGCCGTTCCATCATGCAGACATTTGGAGCACAGGTAATCGCCTCTCCAAGTATGAGTACAAAAGCTGGAAGGAAAATCATTACAAACCATCCTAATTACCAAGGAAGTTTAGGTACAGCCATCTCAGAAGCTGTAGAATTGGCTATGAGTACGCCAAACTGCCGTTACACATTAGGAAGCGTATTGAACCATGTCATGCTTCACCAGACAGTCATCGGTCTGGAAGCCGAGAAACAGATGGAAATGGCAGGAGAATACCCGGATGTTGTCATCGGATGCTTCGGAGGAGGTTCCAACTTCTCAGGAATTACATTCCCTTTCTTGCGTCATAAATTGATAGAAGGAAAAGATATTCGTATCGTTGCAGCAGAGCCTGCATCTTGTCCGAAATTGACTCGCGGTGAATTCCAATATGACTTTGGAGATGAAGCAGGATATACTCCTTTGATTCCAATGTTCACTTTAGGACATAACTTCTCTCCAGCCAATATCCATGCCGGTGGTTTGCGTTATCATGGTGCTGGTTCCATCGTCAGCCAATTGAGAAAGGATGGAATGATGGATGCTGTGGATATTCCACAATTGGAAACTTTCAAAGCGGCGACTTTGTTTGCACAAACAGAAGGTATCATCCCTGCACCAGAATCATCCCACGCAATTGCTACGGCTATCCGTGAAGCAGAACAAGCAAAAGCAGAGGGCAAATCACGTACAATCTTGTTCAATCTCTCTGGCCACGGCTTGATTGATATGGCGGCATACGACCTTTACATCGGTGGTGACATGCAGAACTACGAAGTGACAGATGAAGATGTCAAGAGAAACCTAAGCGAATTGGAACAAATAATCAAATAATCATAAGAGATTTAATCCATAGAAAGGCGGTGTGTCAAAAGGTTGTTGGCAAACCGCCTTTATATAATATACGATTCGTCTTTCAGCAAATAAAGGATAAAAAGTGTGTAGAAAAAGCCAACGTTTGCCTAAAATAGGCATCTGCAAATACCTCTCTTTGAACGATACTAAGATGTTCAAGAGCTTACACATCGTTAGTCAATAATCCATTCTCAAACAAGTATAGCTTTCTTTTTCGTCGTATCTCTTTTCGCTTTGCCGAAAAACCAAAGATTCTATGCCACCTTTCATTTGTTTGTTGTATCTTTGTCGTGAACAAACAGATGAAGATATGGAACATCCATTACAAATTTACAACACACTTACCAGAAAGAAAGAGCAATTTGTACCGCTACACGAACCTTTTGTGGGTATGTATGTATGCGGACCGACAGTATATGGAGATGCGCATTTAGGACATGCACGTCCAGCCATCACTTTTGATATTTTATTCCGTTACCTGAAACATTTGGGTTACAAAGTTCGTTATGTGCGTAATATAACAGATGTCGGACATTTGGAACACGATGCCGATGACGGAGAAGACAAGATTGCTAAAAAAGCAAGATTGGAACAATTGGAACCGATGGAAGTGGTTCAATACTACACCATCCGTTACCATCATGCGATGGAAGCATTGAATGTTTTGCCTCCAAGCATCGAACCGCATGCTTCCGGACACATTATCGAACAGATTGAATTGGTGAAGAGAATCTTAGACAATGGCTATGCCTACGAAAGCCAAGGTTCTGTTTATTTTGATGTGGAGAAATATAACAAAAACCATCATTATGGTGTCCTCTCCGGCAGGAACATTGATGATATGCTGAATACCACCCGTGCACTTGACGGTCAGGATGAGAAACGCAATCCGATTGACTTTGCCTTGTGGAAATGTGCTCAGCCGGAACATATCATGCGTTGGCCTTCTCCTTGGAGCAATGGTTTCCCTGGATGGCATTGCGAATGTACAGCAATGGGTAAAAAGTATTTAGGAGAGAGGTTCGATATTCATGGAGGTGGAATGGACTTGATATTCCCGCACCATGAATGTGAAATAGCACAGGCTGTGGCTTCTGAAGGTCATGAAATGGTGCATTATTGGATGCATAACAACATGATTACCATCAATGGACAAAAGATGGGCAAATCGTTGGGTAATTTCATTACTTTAGATCAATTCTTTACTGGTTCCCATGAGAAATTGGAGCAGCCGTATTCTGCCATGACAATCCGTTTCTTTATTTTGCAAGCGCATTATCGCAGCACAGTCGACTTTAGCAACGAAGCTTTGCAGGCCGCAGAGAAAGGAATGGCGAGATTGTTGGACGCTTATGCAAGTTTGCAGAAGCTGAAACCAGCCACAACATCTACCATTGAGGTGAAAGATATACGGAAAAAGTGCTACGAGGCGATGAATGACGACTTGAATACCCCAATTGTTATCTCCCATCTCTTCGATGCTGCTAGAATTGTTAATTTGGTGAAGGATGGAAAGGAAACACTAAACGAATCCGATTTGAAAGAGCTTCAGGAGGTATTTCATTTGTTTGCCTTCGACCTTTTGGGAATTAAAGATGAGGTGCGCAGCGGCGATGTAAACAATGGTTTGGAAGCATTCAGCAAAGCAATGGATTTGCTCCTCAGCATCCGCCAACAAGCCAAAGCCAATAAAGACTGGGCCACTTCAGACAAGATTCGCAACGAATTGACAGCAATGGGCTTTGTTATCAAAGACACGAAGGACGGGGCTGAATGGAAGTTAGATAAATAAGAATAGGAAACAAAACTTTACGGTAGTGTCATCATTGCAAATTGCAAATTGCAATCTTGTATTTTGCTAATTCTGACACCCTTAATAGGGCTGTATCAAAACAACCATTTTGACACAGCCTTTTTTATAAACTCTATGACAATCGAAAAGTTTTTAGAAGGAGATAGATTTGCCTTGTTGGCAGGTGTGGAACTTTTGGAAGTGAGAGGCGGATATGCAAACGCTCGCATGGAAATCAAACCGCAACACCTGAATGGAGGTGGAGTCTGCCAAGGTGGAGCCATCTTCACCTTGGCGGATTTGGCTTTTGCTGCTGCTACGAACAGCCATGCCCGACTGACACTTTCCATTACCTCTTCCATCAATTTCTTTAAGGCGGAAAGCCGCGGATATTTATATGCCGAAGCAAAAGAGACTATGAACCACAAACGCTTGTCCAATTGCGAGGTCATAATTACCAATGAAAAAGGAGAAACGGTTGCAACGTTCAATGGGACAGGCTATCGCAAAAATGTGCAATTGCCATTTCCGCCCTTGGAAGATTGATTAACTTAACGACTTAATAAATCCTTTACGACCTTCGGATAGAACTCATATTCTAAGGCGTGCACCTTTGTAGCGACGGATTCCGCATCATCTTCCGGTACTATAGGACATTTTGCTTGGAAAATAATTGTGCCTTCATCGTAGTGCTCGTCAATATAATGAATCGTGATGCCGGATTCTTTTTCTTTGGCAGCAATAACGGCTTCGTGTACATGCATTCCATACATGCCTTTCCCACCGAATTTAGGCAGCAAGGCAGGATGGATGTTGACGATTTTATTAGGGAAAGCCTCTAACAAGGAATCTGATATTTTATTCATAAAACCAGCCAATACGATAAAATCGATGTTGTTTTCCTTAAGCACCTTGACGATATCATCCCCATTTCTGAAACATTCATTGGAGAATGTCATCGTGGGAATACCAAAAGCCGTCATCCTTTGGTGGACTCCGGCGGTAGCGTGATTGGATAAAACCAAAGAGATGCGCACAGTATCGTCATGCGCAAAAAAACGGGCGAAATTTTCGGCATTTGTGCCTGATCCCGAAGCAAAAATAGCAATATTTTTCATACTTTAACTAATTTGGTGCACAAGATAAGAATTTATGTGCACATATACGCATTTTTTATGATTGAAATTTATGTCGTTACACAAAAAATTCGTTTCTTTGCAGCAAAATTAAAAAGTAAAATTGTAATTATTAATCTAAAATTGAAAGTTATGTCTGAAATTGCTGAAAAAGTAAAGAATATCATCGTTGATAAACTGAGTGTAGAAGAATCTGAAGTTACAAACGAAGCAAGCTTTACTAATGATTTAGGTGCAGACTCACTTGATACAGTAGAATTGATTATGGAATTTGAAAAAGAATTCGATATTCAAATTCCTGATGACCAAGCTGAAAAGATTACTACTGTAGGTGACGCTATCGCTTATATCGAAGCTAACACAAACAAGTAATCAAATCCTTTAATAAAAGGTATGGAATTAAAACGAGTAGTAGTAACAGGTCTTGGTGCTATTTCTCCGTTGGGAAATACCCTTCCCGAAACTTGGGAGGGGCTTCTGAATGGGAAAAGTGGAGCAGGACCTATTACTCATTTTGATGCAAGTAAATTTAAGACACAGTTTGCGTGTGAAGTGAAGGGATTTGATTCTCTTCAATATTTGGATCGCAAAGAAGCTCGCAAATGTGATCGATATAGTTTGTTGGCTATTGGTGCAGCGAAACAGGCAGTAGACGATGCAGCTATGGACTTGGAGAAGGAAGATAAGAACCGTATTGGTGTTATCTTCGCTGCTGGAATTGGTGGTATCCAGACATTTGAAGACGAAGTGATGGGTTACGCTAAAACGAAGGACACAATTGGTCCTAAGTTCAACCCGTTCTTCATCCCTAAAATGATTGCAGATATCGCAGCCGGCCATATCTCCATGATTTATGGTTTCCGTGGTCCTAACTTCGCTACGGTTTCAGCTTGCGCTTCTTCTACCAATGCCATTGCAGACGCATTCAATTATATCCGCTTAGGTAAAGCGAATGCAATAATTACAGGCGGTGCAGAAGCCGCTATTGCAGCAGCAGGTGTAGGAGGCTTCAACTCCATGAATGCCTTGTCAACTCGTAATGATTCACCGGAAACAGCTTCTCGTCCGTTTAGTGCAAGTCGTGATGGATTTGTAATGGGTGAGGGTGCTGCTTGTCTGGTTCTTGAAGAGTTGGAACATGCGTTGGCACGTGGTGCTAAGATTTATGCAGAAGTAGCAGGTACAGGTCTTTCAGCTGATGCTTATCATTTGACAGCTACTCATCCAGAAGGATTAGGTGCCAAGTTGGTAATGACAAATGCGTTGGAAGATGCTGAGATGAAACCGGAAGATATTGATTATATCAATGTTCATGGTACATCTACACCAGTAGGTGACTTGTCTGAAGTGAAAGCAATTAAAGAAGTATTTGGCGAACATGCCTACAAATTGAACATCAGTTCAACTAAGTCCATGACAGGACATTTGTTAGGTGCTGCCGGAGCTTTGGAAGCTATTATTAGTGTAATGTCCGTTAAGGAAGATATCGTCCCTCCGACTATCAATCATACAGAAGGTGATAATGATCCAGAAATAGACTACAACATGAACTTTACTTTCAATAAAGCTCAGAAACGCACTGTCAATGCTGCTTTATCTAACACATTCGGTTTTGGAGGACATAATGCAAGTCTAATTGTCAAAAAGTTTGTAGAATAAAGTGTTTTCAAAACTATACAAGAAGATAAGGCTCCTTATGCATAGAGGTAAGGAGCCTTATTTGTCTATATACAGGATTACTGGTTTCTATCCGGATAATATACAGTATTACCAAGAGGCGTTTCTTCATCGTTCATCGTCTATCGAGTCTCAAGATGGCGAATTGATTAATAACGAACGTTTGGAGTTCTTAGGAGATGCTATATTAAGTGGGATAGTGGCAGATATATTATATAGACATTTTGAACATGGAGGTGAGGGCTTACTTACCAATACACGTTCTAAAATTGTATCTCGCGAATCCATGAATGAGATTGCCAAGAATCTCAATTTGCAAAAGATGTTGCATTACTCTATTCATTATTCAATTTTGGAAGGACATAATTCCAATATCCTTGGCAATGCTTTGGAAGCCTTGATTGGTGCGATTTATTTAGATAAGGGTTTTGATTATTGCTATAGGTTTATCGACCAGGTGATGATTAAAAATATAGATTTGGACTCTCTTTTGAATAAGGAAGTGAATTTCAAATCTCATCTTATTGAATGGGGACAAAAGCATCGCATTCCAGTCCAGTTTGAAGTTATTGAGACTTTTGCCGATCAACAGGGAAGCCCTATGTTTCAATCGGCTGTTTTCTTGTCCGAAACTGAAGAGCAAATTGGTGTTGGAGTTGGATATTCAAAGAAAGAATCGCAACAAGATGCAGCCCGAATGGCCATCAAGAAGATTCGAACCGATCGTTTGTTTAAGGAGCATATTCGGGAAATCAAACAGAAGCGGAAACAGCCCGAAGAGGAACCTGTTGTAGCAGATAATCCTGTTCCGGTTGAGCCGCCCGCAGAAACTGCTCCAATTGTAGAAGAAAACGAAACGGTGGAAGTAATATCGGAAGTTGTAGAGGAGACAACCGAAATAAAAGAAGAGAAGTAAACAGTTTATTTCCTTTCGTACAATATAAAGGGGCTGTGTCAAAACGATTGTTTTGATGCAGCCCCTTTAAGGTGTGTCAGAACTCGTAAAATGTTAAGCACTGTAGTCGTGTTGCGAAAGCAACGCAGCTGTTTGCAATTATGCCACACTGCTTTTGTCTTTTAACGAGAGTCTGACGCTGTCGTACGAACCCTGATTATTTCCTGTTCATCACACGCCATACGTAGGCAATGTAGGCGAAAACAAACGGAACAAGCAACGATACATAGAACATAGTGCGGAGCGTGAACTCGCTACTGCAACTATTGGAAATGGTCAACGAGCTCTGCAAGTCTGCATTGGACGGATAATAGGCTGTATTGCCTAATCCTGCCACTAGAAGCAACGACAACACAACGAGAATCACACCAATTCCTGCAGGCCATATTCCTTTGATGTAGGTTGCACTAATGATAGTGCGAATTACTCCGTAGAGCAACAGAACAACTCCGATTACAGTCAGTAAGGCAAGCGGCCACATGTTCAGGTAATTGTGCAGATACTTCATCGGTTCCATGAACACAACGCCTGTTTCCGGGTTAACGGCATAACCTTCCTTAAGCAATGTGCGCACAAAGAATGCGAGGAAAAACACGAGGAATGGCACTGTGCTGCCTATAAGTCTCACTGAACCACGTGAACGTATATCCTCATCGTCTACATTATTCATGATATACAAGATACCAAGCATACGTGCAAGGAACATCACTGCAAGCCCTAAAGCAAGATTCCAAAGATCAAGCAAGGCATCAAGTCCTGCAGAGGCATTCGCCCAACGGCTGATGACAGGAGCACCAATGTCTGTCAGCGATGCTTTCTCTACAATAAAGTTAGAGCCGTCGAAGAATGTGGCAACTGCACCACCTAAGAGCAGCGGGCCAACGATTCCGTTGAGGATAAGGAAACAGCGGTAAGTACGTGTCCCGAGCAAGTTTCCTTTCCGGTGCTGGAATTCATAGCTTACGGCTTGCAATACAAACGAGAAGAGTATAATCATCCAAAGCCAATAGGCTCCGCCGAAACTTGTACTGTAGAACAATGGGAACGAGGCGAAGAAGGCTCCGCCGAAAGTGACAAGTGTGGTGAATGTTATCTCCCACTTGCGACCGGTTGATTCTATCACTTTGCGCTGCCCCTCTTCTGTCTTGCCTAAACTGTAGACAAGAGAGTTGGCTCCTTGGACGAAAAGCAAAAACACGAGTAACGCTCCAAGCAGCGACACGATAAACCACCAGTATTGTTGAAGAAATGAATATGTCATAGCAGTGTTATGTGTTAAATGTTAAATGACTAATGTTTAATTCTCGGACTCTGATTCAAATGGCGACTTGTAGCCTTTTATCACACGGCACATTATTCTAATCTCGGCAATGAGCAGAACGGTGAATAGCACAAGGAAAATGAAGAATGTCAATGCTACGCTGCCTGAACGGAGGTCGGACACCGCAGCAACTGTCGGCAACATGTCCTGAATTGCCCACGGCTGGCGGCCAAGCTCAGCAACAATCCATCCTGCTTCGCTGGCAATGTAGGTAAGCGGAAGCATAAGAATAGCTGCCATCCACAACCAACGGCTCCGAACAGTGATGTCCTGTCGCCATGCCACATGCCCGATGACGAGGAAGAAGAGCAGCAGCAATGTCCCGATACCCACCATGATGCGGAAGGCGTAGAAGTTGATAGGAATGAAAGGAACAAGTTCGTCACGGTCTTTTATGTAGCCATATCCGAAATAAGGCATATCCTCTTTCAATTGCTTTGTAAGTTCAGGCAAACGGCTGTCATTGGCGTCAGCAGCCTTGATCTTACGGTATTCTGCAAGGGCAGCAATGGCATTGCGTCCACGTTCCATCTTCTCCTCGGCAGAAAGTTCGCGTTTGCCGTCCGGACGAGTGTATCCATTTAGAATATCATTGATGCCAGGCACATAACCGTTCATCGAGTGGGTGGCAAGTAATGATAGTCCATTAGGAATAGCAATGCGCAACGGTGCTTCTCCACCTTTGGCATAATCGGGCTGTGAAAATGGATTGATGGCAGCAATCACCGTAAGACCTTCGCCTTCTCCGCCATCGTAAAGGGCTTCCATTGCAGCAAGTTTCATAGGTTGCACTTCGGCAACTTTGACCGCAGAAGAGTCGCCTGTAGCCATTGCTATCACAGATGCGACGATGCCAACTATGCTTGCAATCTTTATGCTCTGTCGTGCGAGAAGTTTCTCCCTGCCTTTCAACAGATACCAGCAGCTTACTGCGCATACAAACACTGCACCAACAATCCATGATGAGGTAACAGTGTGGAAGAACTTGTCAACAGCCATTGGTGACAAGGCTACATCGGCAAAGCTTGTCATCTCATTGCGCACGGTGTCTGGATTGAACTCGCAGCCTACCGGATATTGCATCCATGAATTGGCAACGAGAATCCACCATGCTGATATGGTAGCACCAATTCCGGTGAGCCATGTCGAGGCAAGATGGAATCCTTTGGATACTTTCTCCCAACCAAAGAACATAACGGCAACAAATGTACTTTCCATGAAAAAGGCCACAATGCCCTCAACAGCAAGTGGGGCACCAAATATGTCGCCTACAAACCAAGAGTAGTTACTCCAGTTGGTACCAAATTCAAACTCCAGGATAATACCCGTAGCCACACCCATGGCAAAGTTCACGCCAAACAGACGCTGCCAAAATTGGGATGCTTCACGCCAAAACGGTTTTCCTGTTCGATAGTAGATTGTTTCAATAATGCCCATGATTACAGCCAATCCCAATGTGAGCGGCACGAACAGCCAATGATATATGGCTGTAAGCGCAAATTGGGCGCGTGACCAATCAATGAGCGTCGGGTCAATTGTCAAAAGTGGATTCATAAGTTTTTGTTTAAATATTAAATGGTTTGACTTTATTGTTTCTGTCTCTTATATGAATAGAATCTGCTATTTACCGTCTAATCAGCTCTCCAGCCACATACGACGCTTTGTCTCCGCCTTTCGCCTTTTTGCCAAGCACATCGGGGAAAAAGAAAATTTTTAAGATAGCAAATATCACGATAAGCTTGATAATAATTATAGTCCACAGCGTCCGTCCAATGGTCATATTGCGGAAACCTTCTCGATAAAAATGATAAACATTATAAATTATGTTTCTGTCAGGCATAGTAAATAGCGTTATTATTTAAACTTTTAATAAACTCTCTTAGAAGCACAATCGCAAATTAAACAAATATTCCAATACGTTGTTGCTATTTTATGAATTTTTTTATTAAAAATTTATCGAAGAACCGATTTGGGAGATTGAGTATCAACTTATTGCTATTCGCTTTAATTAGTATTACAATTATAGAAAAAACTTTTTATTATAATGATGAAAAGAAAGCCATCAGTTCCAATATAAAATATCGTGGCTGTCGTATTTGACGATATTCAGGTAATTGTTCATCCAATTAATTTCAACCACAGCTTACGACCTCTTTCCAAAAAGCATACTACCTTTTCTTGAAAAGCATACTACCTTTTTGAAAAGAGGTCATACTTGCGTTGATCAGTAATGGGATTTTACTCTGTACTTTTCACGAAGATAGTTTCTCCCTTGTCAAGTATGTTTTTGATTTCCTTGCCGCCGCTTTGTATCTTGCAAAAGCTTATATCCTCGCCTTGTACATCCATTATCTTCAACTTGCCTACTTGAGTCTTAGCTTCTTTCCCTGCAATCGTTTTTACAGTGTAGGCAGTTAGATGAAGTCCTTTGTATGCGCCTAAATTAGTTCCGAGGTCGATATACACCTCTTTTTGCTTGTCTTTGCTTTGTCGGGCACTTTCCAATATTGTGCCATAGATTGGATACTTGCGATTACAATATCCTCCTACGTAAGCTGACAACTTGCGCAAAGTAGAGGTAATCGCACTTTCCTCTGTTTCTATCCATGCAACATCTACGTCGGAAATCTTAAACATCGGACTGGCTATCACTTCCTCGGTTTGTGAATCTTTGAATTGCAGGGTAATTCCCACCATGGCTTTATAGTATGTGTTAACACCATTCTTGGTAGTAGTTATTGATTCCGTTTTAGTCGTGGTGGAAATGTTATTTATTGTTGCATCCACATAATAGTCAAAAGTGGCATTCGTTTGTTCACCAATATTCCCCATGTCGGTAGCGATTGTGCGAAAGCCGGAAGTCAATCCTCTCACAATAGCTGCCCTAACAGCATCCTTGTATTGTGGTTGTTGTGTAGTATTCTGCCCAGTAATCAAGACGTTCGCAATAGAGCCTAATGCGCTTCCAACCGTTTCCTTTCCCTCTTTCGGAGTATAGGTGAAGTTGCGCACGCCTAATGCGATGATACGATTGCGGTCTCCAGCCCAAGATACTCCGATTGATAGAAGAAGGACTAATGTGATGATGCTGCTTCTCATGTATTATTGCTTTAGATATTCGATGGTGAAATAACTATCTTGCGCATTCTTTTTCTTATCTAAAACATAAGAATAATAAGTATTAGAACTCTCTTTTTTGATATATTCTTCTACTTTGTCTTTTCCTACAGATAAATATGAATTAGTACTACCAGATGTAGCAGAATCAACAGTCTTTTTGTTTTGATCAAAGATAGCGACTGTGATTAATAGCGAATGACTACTAAATTGATAAGACTTCTTCTCTAATTCCACATTTGCTTTTAACGTACGTTTGATGGAAATCAATCCTTTGGCTGGCAAACTACTAAAATTGATTTGTTTTTTCCATTTTGTAGCAGTGATAGCTTCTGTCTTAGTCGCTCCATTCTCATCTGTGTACTCCGCAATCATGTCGCATATAGACAGTTCATCCTCCGTTGCTGCATACAAAAAAACAATAGCCCCTGTTGTTGGAACTTTAGTTTCCTCTACAGGGATATTTTTGTCATCATCATCACTGCTGCAACTGACTAAACCGGCAAATAACATAACTATCAAACCGAGCATCGAGGCTCTAAAAGTCATTTTCTTGTAATTCATAATTTGGAATTTTAAACGTTAATATTTAATGTATGTGTCTGCAAGAATAAATAACGCCAAATAAACAAGCAAGCGATTGTTTCGTTTAACAAACATAAGATAGATTTACTGAATTACTCAGAATACACTCTTTCGCTTTTTCAGCTGCCATTCCCGATTATTAATTTCCCTCCCAAATCTTCATAATCTTACCCAGATATTACCAAAAAAGAAGTAAAGCATCCTTAATTTTAGATATAAGTTGTACTTTTGATAATCATAACAACATAGTATAATGAAAAGGCATTTGCATAGAAAAATGAGAATATGGTTATGTTCGCTTGTTTGCGGATTGTGGGCGATGCCTTTGCTCGCCAACCGGTCAGCCTTGCCCGATAGCCTGATAACAGAAGATAAAGTGTACGAGTTTACTTTTTCGGACACACCTTTGGCTGAACGCATCATGATGGAACTACGGAAGAAGGGAAAGCAAGCTACTCATGAACTCGATATAACGGAAGGTGACTTGTATTATAACACCGGCCGCTTCATCATAGCTGCCAGCTTCTATAAAAACGCCCTTGCTGCAAAGGCGGTGAAGCGAGATGAGCAGATGACAATGAAGCTGCTTCATCGTTTGATTTCATGCTATGATGGCTTATATGATGAAAAGCGAAAAGCAAAGACGGTAAAGCTCTTAATGCAAAATGCCCAAGAAGCTGGAGACAGTGGTATGGAGTCGATTGCCCTATTTTATTTAGGCAAGAGCCTTCATGAACAAGGCACGAAAGAACGTGGTTATGTCTATATGTTGCAAGCCACAGAGATGATGGAGAAATCGCATTACGACAGGAAATATGACAATTTGCGTGCAAACTGCAACGATTTACTTATCTGTTACGAGCGTGATAAAAGATACGGGGAAGCCCTTCAAGTACTTGATAAACTTGAGAAATACTTGTATGCCAAAACTCCAGGCGAGGCTGAAATGGAAGGACTCTATGAGCAAGAAAAATGCAAATGGCTTGCCCATCGTGCTGTCGTATGTTCCAAATTAGGGCAAGAAAAAGAAGCGAATGAGGCATATTCTGAATTTCAGAAGATGGGGCGTATCAATCGCAGGTACGCCTACTTGGTTGTGCCTTATCTCTTTGGCTTGCATCGTTATGATGAAATCGTGGATATGTGCAAGCAACGTGAAACAGAGATGATGCATAAGAAAGATACTATCAACCTCTACATGTCTTCCACCTTAAAATTCTACGGCATGGCATATCAGGGATTGGAACAATATGACAAGGCGGCAAGCTATTTTGAGCGACTAAGCGTATTGCGGGACAGCCTGCGTGTAAGGGAGTTGCGCAGTTCCTCACAAGAGTTGTCCATCATCTACGATGTCAAAGACAAGGAGGCTCAAATCACTCACCAACGTTGGGGGCTTGTGATAGCCATCTGCATCTTGATTGCTTTGGCTATCATTGGTTGCGTGCTGGGATATAACAACCGCATCATCAGAAAGAAGAACATTTCTTTGGTTGCCAACGTGAAAGAGGCAATGAGATATAAGGAAGAGCTTGAGAAGTTAAACCGTAGTACTCTGTCCGAAAATATTGCATGGAATGACGATGAGGATCCAGACCTACTGCTGTTCGAGCAAATCAGAGTAAAAATCATTGATCAGAAATTCTTCCTCGACAACACTTTCTCCCGCAAGGCGCTCATGGACGAATTCAATATTCCTGCTAACAAGTTCGCCGGCTTGTTCCGTCAGTTCACAGGTAAAAGTTTCAGCGAATATATCAACGATTTGCGCATCGAATATGTAGCGGAACTTTTGCTTTCGGGTAAATACGCCAGTGTAGAAGAACTATTGAAAGAATGCACTTTCATCTCCTCCACCTCGCTGTACCGTCTCTTTACAAAGAAATACGGCATGACTCCACAAAAGTTCTTGCGGAATGCACGGTTATGTTAAGCAGAAGAAAAAAGTAAGTAAAACAACAGTTACTATTTTTTATCTAAAAATACCATACGTGAATTAATACGACATCGAACTAATATATAAATGAAAGATAAAGTCATAACTTTGCATCAAAAGTATTATTAGATGATGAAAAAGATATTTGTTTTGTTTGATTTGTTGCTGTGGGTATCGTGTGTGGCTGTAGGAATACAACTAAGTTCATGCGCTTCGAGCAGTCCATCTACTTATTATATCGACCCAGTAAATGGAAATGATGCCAACTCTGGACGTTCAGTCGAGGAGGCTTGGCAGAGTTTAGAAAAAGTAAAGAACCTCTCTTTGACTCCTGGCGAACAATTGTTGCTGAAGCGTGGAGCGACTTTTAATGGAGAACTTGAAGTCTGTGCGAAAGGAACAGCGGCTGAGCCAGTTGTTATTGCTTCTTATGGAGATGAGAAACTGTCGAAGCCGTGCATTGTGGGAAATGACACTTCGCTTTATGCTGCCCGCATCTTCAATTCAGAATACCTTATCATGCGGGATCTTGAAATCGTAAACACGGGGAAACAGCCTCTGCCTAAACGAACGGGATTGAAGATCGAATGTAAGGATTACGGGATTGCGCACAATATCCGCATCGACGGTTTGACCATTCGTGACGTCAACGGGTCATACGTCAAGCAATTGGGAGGAGGAAGCGGAATTTACATTGTCAATGAAGGAGAACTGGTGAAGTCTTGCTTCGACAGCCTTGTCATCGAGAATTGCCATATCTTGCGATGTGCACGTAATGCCATGATTTGGAGCGGTTATCACGACCGCCGGAATTGGTATCCAAGTAAACATACTGTGGTACGTGGCAACCTTATTGAAGAAGTTCCCGGTGATGGCATTGTGCCCATTGGTTGTGACAGCACGCTTATCGAATATAACGTTATGCGTAATTGCCCGGATGTATTACCCATGACGGAAGCTGCTGCTGGATTTTGGCCTTGGAGCTGTGATAATACGACAATCCAGTTTAATCATGTCAGCGGACACAAGGCTCCTTGGGATGCGCAAGCTTACGATTGCGATTACAATTGCCGGAACACGGTTATCCAATACAATTACAGCCATGACAACTACGGCGGTTTAGCGTTGGTGTGCGATTCGGGCAACGAACGAACCTACAGTTTGGGCAACCAGCGCAGTTCTGTACGGTACAATATCAGCATCGGAGATGGAATTCGTCCCAAACTTACACGCCAAGGTATGTTTTCGCCAAGCATTCATATTGCAGGCCGGGTAGAAGATACACGAATTGAACGCAACATCATTCATGCCAATGCCAAACCGGGTAAGGATATTGACCGGAGCATGATTGTGTCCGACAATTGGGATGGTTATGCCGCCCGCACTACTTTTAGTCAGAATATCTTCTATGCAGCCGAGCCTTCCCACTTTGATTTGACCCAGTCCACAGACAATGTATTTGAAGGAAACTGGTATTTGGGCACATATACTTCATTGCCAAATGATCCAGCACGGAAAACAGTTTGCCAATTGTATGAAGAGCAAATACTTTCTGCAGGCAAAGATGGATACAAAGGCTTGGAGAATCTGATGAAGCAGCACACAGTCTGCGGGATTGACTTCCTGTTCGTAGACAAGGAAAGCATCGAAAACTTCTTCAACCTTCTTCTGCAATAGTCACGGAACTAAGTATCTTTATTAAAACAGCGTTAAAACAGTGTTTAAACACTGTTTTAACGCTGTTTTAATTATATGTTTGTAGGCTGATGGGATGAATAATCCGTTTCTTATTGCGGGAATGAAAGATTAAGTTATACCTTTGTGCCAAATGAGTTCTAATAAGATGAAAAAGATATTTGTTTTGTTTGCCTTGTCGCTGATGCTGTTTCAGCAAGGCATGGCGCAAGTGCGCCAGACAATCGCTGTGTTGGGTGACTCCTATTCCACTTATGAAGGTTTTATTCCCGAAGACAATGCGATATGGTATTATAATCCTGCCCACACCGACCAAACGGATGTAACGAGCGTAGAGCAGACTTGGTGGTGGCAAGTGGTAAAAGAGGGAGGATATAAGTTAGGCATGATTAATGCTTATTCAGGTTCGACCATTTGCAATACGGGATACAGGGACGAAGATTTCACCGACCGTTCATTTGTCACCCGAGCCAACAATCTTGGCAATCCCGATATCATCCTTATTTGTGGGGCAACCAACGATTCTTGGGCAGGCGTGAAAATGGGAGAATACCAGTATGAAGGGTGGAAACGCGCCGACCTTTACTGTTTTCGTCCAGCCATGGCGAAGATGCTTAGCGACATTCGTCAACATTATCCAAATGTGGATGTCTACTTCATTCTTAATTCCGAATTAAAAGAGGTGGTAAACCAGTCGGTAGATGAGGTGTGTCGTCATTACAATGTGCCGGTAATCAAATTAAAAGACATCGACAAGAAGAGCGGACATCCGTCTGTAAAGGGAATGAAGAGCTTTGCAGAGCAGGTGTTGAAGGTGTTGCAAAACAAGTAATGTTGAATGTGTACAACCTCTTGGAAATCTCCATATAAACAGGAGGGATTGAAAACTTGTTCAAAACTTTAGAAGGTAAAAAGGATTCGGTTTGCCGCTGAATCCTTACCTTTGCATCCAATTTCTGAGAATAAAAATTTCCAAACCAAATAGCTATGAAAAAAGCACTTCTTTTTTTGGCAGCTTTGTCTGTATCTGTTGCTTTTGCTTCAGACAATTTGAGAGTTCCCAATATCAAATCCCTCTCAATGGGAGGAAGTGGGGTGGTTTTGGATGCCTTATCCAATCCGTCCATGATGGAGTGGGCTAAAGACCGCTCCGTAGGAATTGAATATTTTAACCGTTATGGATTAAAAGAGTTGGGCACGGTTCAAGGATATTTCCTTTTCCCAAATCCCTATCTCTCGGCAGGAATGCATCTTTCATCATTCGGATATGAACAATACAGGATGGTGATGGGGAGATGTCTGCTCTCTAAACGCCTGAATAAATGGTGGAGTTTGGGCATAGCATTCCAATATGCTGGTTTGCAATCGGAACTATATGAAGAGTCTCCCGCCCGTATTTCAGTAGACATGGGAGTTGTTTATAAACCGTTTGAAAACCTGTTGATGGCTCTTTCTGTAAAAGATTTGCCGTCTTTCCGGTTGTCGGCTAAAGATGTTGATATCAATGAGTTCAAATCTTACAGAGTGGAAGTAGGTTTTAACTGGCAAGTTATGAACGACCTATGGATAACTTCATTTGGTGCGGTCGATGATCAACATGATGTCATGGCTGGAGCGGGCATGGAATACAAAGCATATTCCTGTTTTACATTTCGGGCGGGAGTACAAACGTTGCCTCTTCTTCCTACTTTGGGTGTTGGCTTCTGTTGCTATGGTTTCCAATTGGATATTGCAGCGATTTGGCATCCCGAATTAGGGATTAACTCAGGTGTTGGATTGTCTTATGCTTTTTAAACCACATGCCTTATGAGAAAGTTAATAATATGGTTGATAACATGGTTGATATTAAGTTATCATGCTTATAGCCAACAGATAATAGCTGTTGATAAATGGAAAGAATATGTCGATAATTTAGCCGATGATGCCGCGTGCAGTGAGAAGTTGGAAACGCTTTACACGGAATTGTCCTATTTGTCGGAACATCCGTTTGATTTGAATAGAGTGACTGAAGAACAACTGAGCCGGCTTCCTTTCCTGAGCGATAAACAGGTGGAACAGATTCTCCGTTACCGGAAAAGAGTCCGTTCGTTCGTCTCCGTTTATGAACTGAAAGCGATATATGGAATGGATTATGCTACGGTCGAATTACTTTATCCATTTGTTTATATCGGGGAAAAACCTGTTGATAAACGTAAATTATCGGTTAAGAATATGTTGAAATATGGGAACAATGAATTGATTCTTAGGTATGACAACTGTTTTCAACAGAAAAGCGGATATCAATCTTATCCCGACTCGGTTTTGCAGAAATATCCAAACCGTAAATATTTAGGCGAACCTTTTTATAGCTCCTTGCGATATAGTTACCGTTTCGACGAGCGATTGATGTGGGGATTTGTCGCCGAGAAAGATGCAGGTGAACCATTTTGGACAGACCGGCACAAAGGTTTTGATTATTACTCTTTCCATTTCCTATTGAAAAGTCATAAGGCGATAAAAACATTGGCATTGGGCGATTACAAACTCTCCTTCGGGCAAGGATTGGTGTTGAGCCATGACTTTTCTCCCAGTCGTGCTGCCATGGTTACGCAAGCCGAGCGACGAACTTCTGGTATCAGGCGGCATTATTCCACCAACGAACAAGATTTTTTCCGAGGTGCAGCTGCTACTTTATCACTCAACAAGTCGTGGGAATGGACGCTTTTTTATTCTGGAAGGAAATGCGATGCGGCGGTAGTGAATGATACTTTCCCGTCTTTGAAAACAGATGGTTTGCATCTCTTGGAACGGGATCGGAAAAAGCGGAAGAAACTGGACATACATACGTTTGGAGGGCATCTTCGTTGGATAAAACCCCGCTTCCAAGTGGGGGTTACTGCGGTTGATTACTATTTTGGCGGAGCAACCTTTTACCCTCAAGAATTGCCTTATAACCGCTTTGTATTTAGGGGAAAGAACAATTTCAACATAGGTGTTGATTACCTGTTGAAAAGTCGGATGATAAAGATATACGGCGAAACTGCCGTTTCTGCGAATGGAGCTATTGCCACAATGAATGCGCTTCGGCTGGCTCCTGCCTCCTATTTCTCTTTGCTTTTGCTTCACCGTTATTATGACAAACGTTACCAATCGCTTTATGGCAATGCTTTTGGGCAAAATAGCACCGTGCAAAATGAACAAGGATATTATTGTGGTTTGCAATGGCAGCCTTTTGCCCACTGGAAATTATCCGCCTATGCCGATTTCTTCCGATTCCCATGGCTGAAATACCAAGCTGTGAGTTTGCAGACCGGCAAAGAGTATATGGTACAGGCGGATTATATGTCGGGACGAAGATTCTCCTCCTATTTGAGATACAAAGAGAAAAGGAGAAATGAGGATGACGTGCAGCGCCGTTTGAGATGGCAAGCCATTTACGGATGGGATGACAGATGGTATTTGCGGACTTCCATGGACGGGACGCACCTTACTGCCCGGAAGAAAAAGGAATGGGGCTATATGTTAGCGCAAAGCATAGGTTGGAAACCTCGTCAGCTCCCGCTCCGAATGGATTTATATGCCGCATGGTTTTCAACCGATAGCTATTCCGTCCGCATCAGTTCCTATGAAAAGAACCTTTTGTATGCCTTTTATATGCCCTCATTATACGGCAAAGGCGTCCGTTTGGTTGCAACGGCAAACTGGGATATCTGCCGGTTGGTGAAACTTTCTGCTAAATTGGGGCACACTACCTACACGGATAGGGAAATTATCGGTAGCGGGACGGAACAGATACAAGGCAAACATAAAACAGATTTATCTTTGCTTTTTCGGTTTAAATTCTGAACCGAATCATTATCTTTGTGAGAAGAAAAGTAACGTTAGACAAAAGAAATTATGAGTACGATTCTTTTTGATAAAATCATTTATGGGCCTATTCATAGTAGAAGATTAGGCGTTTCATTAGGCGTGAATCTTTTCCCGGCAGACGGGAAGTTGTGTACGTTCAATTGCATTTATTGCGAATGCGGATTCAACGAAGACCACCGGACACACACCGCTTTGCCCAAAAGGGAAGAGGTGAAGGAGCAATTGATTTTGAAGCTCGATGCGATGCGTGCGGAAGGCTTGGTTCCGGATGTGATTACTTTTGCAGGAAATGGCGAACCGACGTTGCATCCCGAATTTGCCGGAATTATCGATGACACCATAGCTATCCGTAACCAACATTGTCCTTCTGCAAAGATTGCAGTCCTCTCCAATTCGACCATGCTCGACAGGGAGTCTGTTTTTCAAGCCTTATGCAAGGTGGAGGATAATATCATGAAGTTAGATTCTGTTTTAGACAGCCGTATTCATCAAGTGGACAATCCGAACAAACCCGGCTTTTGTTTCGATGCTTTGTTGAAGAACCTTTGCCGTTTCGAGGGCAATCTGATCATCCAAACCATGTTTTTGAGAGGCGAACGGGACGGAGTGAAGGTGGACAATACAACGGAAGAAGAGATAGAAGGATGGATAGCCGCATTGAAACAAATCAAACCGCGGCAGGTGATGATTTATACTATTGACAGGGAAACCCCTCTTAAATCGCTTTATAAAGTTTCTAAAACCGATTTGGATGCCATTGCAGAGCGGGCAAGAAACGAAGGTTTTGATGTGACGGTTTCCTATTAAACAGGAATAATAGCCAGTACTTCCGTGGAAATATTGGAAGAGTGCTGACCATTGGTTTTCAGACAGGCAGGTTGTTTTTGATATACGAAATAGCACATCTTTTCGTTATTGATAGAGAAAGATGGAAGTTTAATGCTAAAGAATAATAGAGGCGATGAAGAAAGATAAGGTACTTTGGGCAGATGATGAAATAGATTTGTTGAAACCTCATATTTTGTTTCTGAAGGAAAAAGGATATGAAGTGGTTCCGGTAATCAGCGGGCAAGATGCCATCGACTGTTGCCGGGAAGATGTCTTTGACATTATCTTTTTGGATGAGAATATGCCGGGATTGACAGGTCTGGAAACCTTGGCACAGATTAAAGAAATTGCGCCTAACGTGCCGGTTGTCATGGTGACGAAAAGCGAAGAGGAGAGCATCATGAACCAAGCCATTGGCAACAAGATTGCCGACTACTTGATTAAACCGGTCAATCCGAACCAACTTTTGTTGTCAATCAAGAAGAATGTGCATAAGAATGTCATCATTTCCGAGACAACGACCCAGGGTTATCAACAGGAGTTTGGAAGAATTGGCATGCAAATCAATGATTCCTTGACAACGCAGGACTGGAAAGAGGTTTATAAGAAGTTGGTCTATTGGGAATTGGAATTGGAAAGCAGCCAGACGCAGATGATGGACATGCTGTTGATGCAAAAGGAAGAGGCGAACTTGGCATTTGGCAAGTTTATCAAGAAGAATTACGAGGACTGGATTAATCATCCTGAATATCGTCCTTTAATGAGCCCTGATTTATTCAAAAGGCGCGTGTTCCCTCTCTTGGATGAAGGGGAGAAAATCTTTTTCATCCTGATTGATAATTTCCGAATGGATCAATGGAGGGTGGTTAAAGACCTGCTGTCGGAATTTTATACTTTCGATGAAGATATGTATTACAGCATATTGCCGACAGCGACCCAATATGCCCGCAATTCGATATTCTCCGGATTGATGCCTTTGCAAATAGAAAAGTTATTTCCGGATTTATGGGTGGACGAGGAGAGTGAAGAGGGCAAAAACCTGAACGAAGCTCCGCTTATCCAAACACAAATCGACCGTTTCCGCAAGAAATATTCATTCTCTTACAACAAGGTGCACGATTCCCAATACGGCGAGAAGCTTTTAGGAATGATTCCGTCGCTATTGAAGAACCAATTGAACGTTATCATCCTGAACTTCGTGGATATGTTGTCACATGCCAGGACGGAAAGCAAGATGATTCGTGAATTGGCGCAGAGCGAAGCGGCTTACCGCAGCTTGACTCGTTCGTGGTTCCGCCATTCTACGACATTGGAATTGTTCAGGCGGATAGCTAAAACAGGCTATAAAGTAATCGTGACGACCGATCATGGGACAATCCGTGTGGATACTCCTGTAAAAGTGATCGGAGATAAGAACACCAATACCAACTTGCGTTACAAATTGGGGAAGAATTTAAGTTATAACCCGAAAGAGGTGTTTGAAATACGTGAACCGCAGAAAGTCGGGCTTCCATCGCCCAACCTGAGCAGCAAATATATATTTGCTTTAGGGCAGAACTTCTTTGCTTATCCCAATAATTACAATTATTATGTCTCATATTACAAAAATACTTTCCAACATGGTGGCATTTCCATGGAAGAGATGATTATTCCATTCATCACTTTGATGCCGAAGAAATAATAAGGTCTCTATTGGATAGACTATGTTCTTCTTTCTAAATATTAGACGCTATTGTTACTGTTGATAAATAGTTTTTGTTACTTTTGCAAAGCGTTGAAAGAAATATGATAGACAGAAGAAAAATAGAAGAGCCTGTGGCTGCTGAATTTGCCCGCTTTAACGAGGAGTTTGAATCCTCTTTGAGAAGCGAGACGAAGAGATTACAGGCTGCCATTGAGCAGATTTTGAGGTCAACGGGCAAACATGTGCGTCCGTTGTTAGTGTTGTTGTCGGCTAAAACTTGTGGGAGTGTAACAGATTGCACCATCAATTCCGCTGTTTTTTTGGAGTTGTTGCATACGGCTACGCTGATTCATGACGATGTAGTCGATGAAACACGTGAACGGCGTGGCGTTCCTTCCTTGAATGCTATTTTCGACAATCGTGTGGCTGTGTTGACTGGCGACTATATTCTTTCAACGGCATTGATTCGTTCCATTCAAACAGGCGACTTGCGTATCATTGGCATCATTTCCAATCTCGGACGAGACCTTTCCGAAGGTGAAATCAAACAGATGGAAACGGCGGATGAGAGCATCTTGGATGAATCTTGCTATTTGCAAGTCATTTATAAGAAAACAGCCACTTTGTTGTCGGCTTGCACGGCGATAGGAGCCATTTCAGCAGGAGCGGATAAGCAAGCTATCGAGGCGATGAAAAAATTCGGCGAAAACATCGGCTACGCTTTCCAGATTCGAGACGACATATTTGATTATTATAAGGAATCGAACATCGGTAAACCGACAGGAAACGATATCCGAGAGGGAAAAGTGACTTTGCCGTTGCTTTATGCCCTGAAACAAGAAAGCGCAAAGGCAGGGACGATGTTGGAAATCGTCCTGACAAAAGACTTCACTGATGAACATATCGACCAATTAATCCTGTTCGCCAAAGAACAGGGCGGCATTGAATACGCCAAGAAGCGAATGACGGATTTCAGAAATGAAGCAGTCCGTGCGTTGGATATCTTCCCCAATTCTCCTTCCCGCAGAGCTTTGATTGATTTGGCAGATTATATCATCTTGCGTGACAAATAAGAGCTCCAAAATAAAATAAAGGAGGAGACGTGCAGAATCGCAAATGGCAGTGCACTTTCGGATTTAGACTTTGCCCATTTATTCGAACAAACTCATATATGTCTCATTCTTAGCGATTTGTATTTTGCCAATGAAGGCTATTCTAAACATACCGTTGTTTTTAAAAAAACGTCCAATGTTTTTTCAAAAACATTGGACGTTTTCAAAAATTCTTCGTGATGTTTTTTTCAAAACAACGGTATCTTTTTTCAGCGGATTTTATCCTATTTTTTACACTAAAAAAGGCTGCATCAAAACTTTCTTTTTGACGCAGCCCTTTTGTTATTATTTTGCGGAAAAACAGGGATTCGAACCCTGGGAACAGTTACCCGTTCACCGCATTTCGAGTGCGGCCCGATCGACCACTCCGGCATTTTTCCTTATCTCGTCACAAAGATAATGGAAAAATCGGTTAGGTTGTTCTCTGTTTTTCGTTTTTATTTTGGCTCAGACAGATGCTTGTGCATTGCAGCAGCGGCTCGTCTGCCATCTCCCATTGCCAATATCACAGTCGCTCCTCCTCGTACGATATCGCCACCAGCAAAAATCATCGGAATAGAAGACTCCATTTCTTCATTAACTACAATGGTTCCTTTGCGTCCCAACTCCAAACCAGGAATTGAATGAGGAACGATTGGGTTAGGTGACACACCCACGCTCACGATTGCCAAATCTATATCCAATGTTTCTGTTGCACCAGGTATGGCAACCGGACTTCGACGACCGGAAGCATCGGGTTCGCCTAATTCCATCTTCTGTAATACGACTTGTTTTACCCTTCCTAATTCATCTGGAATATATTCAATCGGATTATGCAACGTCAGAAATTCCACGCCCTCTTCCTTCGCATGTTTCACCTCTTCCACACGGGCAGGCATCTCCTCTTCGGAACGACGGTAGATAATCATGGCTTTCTCCGCACCTAATCGTTTAGCCGTGCGCACAGAATCCATAGCAGTATTTCCTCCGCCAATGACAGCGACCCGTTTACCGAATGCAACTGGCGTATCAGATTCCGGATTAGCTGCATCCATCAAATTGACACGCGTCAGGTATTCATTGGAAGACATGATATTGATACTGTTCTCTCCTGGAATATTCATGAAGTTAGGCAAACCGGCACCAGAACCGACAAATATTCCCTTGAATCCGTCTGCTTTCAAATCCTCAACACTGATAGTTTTGCCAACAATACAATCTTTCACGAATGTAACACCCATCTTGGACAGGTTGTCAATTTCTACATCTACAATCTTATTAGGCAAACGAAACTCAGGAATACCATATTTTAATACACCGCCCACTTCATGCAGGGCTTCGAATACAGTAACATCATATCCAAATTTTGCCATATCTCCGGCAAAAGAGAGACCAGCTGGACCCGAACCGATAACAGCAACCTTAATACCATTCTTCTTTTCAATTACCGGAACACTAATATGTCCACTTTCCCGTTCAAAATCGGCAGCAAAACGTTCCAAATGTCCGATAGCTACAGACTCATGATTCATTTTCAAATGAATACATTTGGATTCACATTGTTTCTCCTGAGGACAAACACGACCACAGACAGCAGGCAATGCACTTGTCTCTTTCAAAACTCGAGCCGCTTCAAGGAATTCGCCTCGTTCGATGTTCTTGATAAAAGAAGGAATGTCTATTCCAACAGGGCAACCTTTCATACAAGAAGGGTCGGCACAATCCAAACATCTTTTGGCTTCTGTCTGTGCCTGTTCCAATGTCAAACCTTGGTTTACCTCTTCTAATCGGGTATGTGAACGGTATTCCGGATCCAATTCTGCCATCTTTACACGAGGAATAGCGGTACGTTCTTTGGGTTTCATTGCTTTACGCAATTCTTCTCTCCAAGTAGCATTTCTTCCTTCAGATGTAACAACCGGATGTTGTTCCGGTTCTCCTAACTTCTGCATTTCCTGACGTTCAATCTCCTTGAAAGCACCCATGCGTTTCAACATTTCATCAAAATCGACTTGATGTCCATCGAACTCTGGTCCATCCACGCAGACAAATTTGGTTTTCCCTCCTACTGAAATACGGCAGGCGCCACACATTCCTGTCCCATCGACCATGATTGTATTTAAAGAGACTTCTGTCGGAATATCATATTTCTTTGTAAGCAAACAAACAAACTTCATCATAATGGCAGGACCGATAGCAAAGCATTTGTCTACCTTTTCTCGTTTAATGACAGTTTCAACGCCTTCTGTCACCAAACCTTTCCGGCCATAAGAGCCATCGTCGGTCATGATTATTACCTCATCAGAGCTCGCACGCATCTCCTTTTCCAAGATTATTAAATCCTTGGAACGACCAGCCAAAACAGTAACAACTCGGTTGCCGGCTGCTTTCAACGCCTGGACAATTGGCAACATCGGAGCAACACCCACTCCTCCACCGGCACAAACAACTGTTCCAAAGTTCTCGATATGTGTAGCTTGTCCCAATGGACCAACAATATCGGTCACCTCATCGCCCGGCTCCAATTGGCACAATTTCGTAGAAGAGAGCCCTACTTCCTGAACTACCAACGTAATAGTTCCTTTTTTAGGATCCGCTTCGGCTATCGTTAAAGGCATCCGTTCTCCTTTTTCACCTACACGGACAATAACGAAATGTCCGGCTCTACGAGAGCGGGCAATCAATGGTGCTTCTATGACCATTTTTACTACCTTTTCCGAAAAATGCTCCTTGCTTACTACTTTATTCATATAAACGCTATTAATTATGTATTTAGGTATTAGGAATTATTATTCAAACAAGCCCTCATCACGAACCAGCATCAAAATAGCTGCATGCGGAACAATCAAATATTTTTCATCATTAAAGCTAATTTCATAGGCTGCATTTTGCAAATAAACAGCCAAGTCTCCTTCTTGAGCTTGCAGAGGTAAGTAGCGAACCTCTTCTTCTTTTGACTCCCACACTTCGCGCTCTTCGTTTTGAGCAGGCAAAGGATAACCGGGTCCAACCTTAATTACATATCCAGATTGGATTTTGTCTTTGTCTTGGACGGAAGGAGGCAGATATAAACCCGACTTGGTTTGACTTTGGGGATTCTTGGGCTTGATAAGAATCTTGTCTCCCACCATCAGGAATTTTTTGATGTCTTTATGTTCTAATGCTAATTGCATGATTAATCTCCTTATTGTTTTTTTTCGAAGCAAAACTATAAAAGATTTATATTATATACAAATCAAGAGCAGAAAAATGAAACCAATAACGGGACACTAAAATCAACTAAGATTCCATGCAGGATTGAGACGAATACCAAATCGTTTCCGCTGTATTTGGTAATAATCGGAAGCGTCGTATCCATCGTCGTCGCTCCTCCTGCACAAATGGGGGCTAATCTTCCGAAATACTTTCTGAAAAGAGGTGCTCCCAACAGTGCGTATATCTCCCGTAATATATTAGCAATCAAAGCTATCGTTCCTAACTCAGAAGCAGCTTGCATTCCGATAGTCGGTTCTTTCAATTGCGTTATCAAAATAGATGATAATGAATAATAGGCAAATCCACTTCCGACAGCCATAGTTTCCATCAAGCTCCAACGGCTAATGAAAATACTGATAATGGCGGAAAACAGAAGTGTTCCGCTAATCGTTGCCAATGGAACCAACAGCAACTGAGGACGGATGCTATGCAATATCTCTTTCAGCTTTTTATCGCTGCCAATGCTGATGCCCACTTGGAACATGAGCAGATATAACACATACATGGACAAATCAGAATTTGAAATGCTGTCAGGAAGAAAGCCCAACCATCCTAATAAACATCCGGTGAAGAAAAACAGGACGACAATCAAACTACCTTTCATTCTTTTCCTCCTTTCTCTTTAAAGAAATAGCGGTAAACAATCCATGCCATACTGATACTTCCCAACGTAGAAGCCGCAGATATCAAGATTGCCTGTACTCCCAATGTGCCGAAATTGTTGATAATCTCAGGGTTTCCTCCGACAGAGATTCCTAATAAGAACAATAACAAATAGATAGTATATTGAATCGGTTGTCCTATATGTTGAAGCAGGCTCACTTTGCGGAACAAATAGCCGACTCCAATTCCCAAAAACATGATACTTATTACAATAAACATAATTTACCGTTTTAATTTGAAAGCAAATATACGAAAAGGACCAATGAATTTCCGTAAATTTGCAACAATAATAAAACTAAATCAAAATTATCACTCAGTGAAGAAACAATCTTACTTCTTTTCGGCAGTTGCTCTTTCCGGCTTTTTATCAATCGTAGGATGCCAGCAACAAGCCGATTCTTCGTTGCCCATGATTGATGCGACACAATATGTTGACCCATTCATAGGCACAGGCTTTCACGGCCATACTTTCCCAGGACCGACTCGTCCTCATGCGCTTGTACAATTAGGTCCTGATACACATTTAATTGGTTGGGATGCCAGTAGCGGATATCACTACGACGACCGCTCAATCTATGGATTCAGTCACACCCACCTCTCCGGCACAGGAATCGGTGATTTAGGTGATATTTCCCTCCTTCCGTATTGTGGGGAAAACTCCATCAAGCCGGTAGCAACATTCAATAAAGAGACGGAGAAAGCCACTCCCGGTTATTACTCTGTACATTTGGACAACTTCAACGTTGATGTCCAACTGACTTCTACCGAACACGTGGGATTACATAAATATACTTTTGGCAATCCGAAAGAACGCCGGGTCATGCTCGACTTAGGGCATATCCTTCAGCCGAATTGGGGACATAAACTGACTGGCAATGAATATGTAATGGTAAACGACTCAACTGTTGAAGGAACGTTCAAGACTCAAGGATGGGCACATTTCCACTCTATATCTTACCGGATTACATTTTCCGAACCGATGGAGATGGTTTACCAATATATTGATGGGAAACTACGTTCCGACTCTCTTTTCCTTAAATTGGTGTCCGACAAAGATGTCAAATTCCATTACAAGTTCAAGGAATCGGAACAGCCTCTAATGGTAAAAGTTGCCCTTTCTCCCGTCAACCCCGAAGGAGCAGAAAAGAACATGGATTCGGAAGTGCCGAACTGGGACTTTGACAAAGTATGCCTTGACTCTAAAGAGATATGGAATAAAGAGTTGAGTAGGATTCAAATCAAGACAGACGACCCTAAAGTCCGCACTATATTCTATACGGCATTATATCATTCCATGATTGCACCGTTTGCCTATCAAGATGTTGACGGGAAATATATAGGAATGGATAAGAAAGTCCATACGGCTCCCTCTGGTTATACCAATTATACTGTGTTCTCTTTATGGGATACGTTCCGTGCATTACATCCTTTAATGACCATCATTCATCCCGATTTGGCACAGAAAATGGGAGAATCCCTGATTCAAGGATATTTGGAAGGAACTATCCTGCCCAAATGGCCATTGGCTTCCAACTATACAGGATGTATGGTGGGTTATCCGGCTGTTGCTGTATTGGCAGATTTAGTTGCAAAGGATTTGAACAAAGGTGACATGAACTTATGGGCAGAAGCTGGTGCCCGTTCTTCTGTTTACAGAGAGGACTTGGCAGGGAAGTTTAAAGGAACACGCGAATTGGATCTGATTACCCGTCACATTTATTATAAAGATAAATATGGATTTATACCAGCCGATTCTATCCCGGAATCTGTTTCTTGGGGATTGGAAATGGCATATTACGATTGGTGTATTGCCCAGTTAGCAGCAAAGGCAGGCAATGATTCATTGGCACAAGCCTACACGGAAAAAGCAGGCTATTACAAACGTTACTTGGATCCAGAAACAAAAATGATGCGTCCAATCATGGCGGATGGATCATTCCGCACTCCTTTTAATCCACGCTATTCTTCACACATGAGAAGTGATTACACTGAAGGAAATGCTTTCCAATGGAGTTTCTTCGCCCCGCACGATATGGATAATTTCATAACCGAGATTGGAGGAAAGAAGGAGTTAGAGACTCGCTTGGACACATTGTTTACAACATCATCTCAGATAGACGGTGCTGAAGCTTCTGGCGATATCACAGGATTAATCGGACAATATGCCCACGGAAACGAACCGAGCCACCAGATGGCTTATCTCTATAACTGGACCGATTCACCATGGAAAGGACAAGAACAATTAGACTTCATCCTACGCAATTTCTATACGGAACAGCCGGATGGAATCATTGGGAATGAAGATTGCGGACAGATGTCTGCTTGGTACGTGATGAGCGCACTTGGTTTCTATCAAGTATGCCCAGGAATTCCACTCTATACAATAGGAAGACCCATTGTAGACGAAGCAAGCATTCCTGTAAAAGGCGGTATCTTCCGCATCATTACTAAGAACAATGCTCCTGAGAATAAGTATGTCAAGAGTGTAATGCTAAACGGAAAGAAATTAAACTCCCTTTTCTTCTCCCATAAAGACTTGGTGGAAGGTGGCGTAATGGAAATAGAAATGAGTGCCTCTCACGAATAACTTGGAATTTATTTATGGCTGCATCAAAACAATTGTCTTGATGCAGCCTCTTAAGATTTGCTATACAATCCATGCAACATCAAACCAAATACAGCAGTTCTAATACTTGATTTTAAAGTTCAGACCCAAATTATATTGGGTCGTTATCTGTTTTCCCCATTTATTCCGTCTGGTCGTCCGGCAAGTAAAATTCAAAGTCCGAATTATGGTCACAGAACAAAGTGCCATCCTTAAACGTTAAAGGAGCTACTTGAATGGAAGAACGACGGAGTTCATAAGGAACCACACCGTTCACATCCATAGGCGTTTCATTATGATTGCGTCTTCCTGGATGCGTAAAGTAAAAAACATAAGCTCGGTTGCGTATCACTACCACATCGGCATGCGCCCCGTTTGGCGAATCATCAGGCCGATTGCTGGCTTCACCTAAAATAATTCCCTGTTTCTCCCACACGTTCAAATCCTTTGAGCGATAAACACGCAATCCTTTCCATTCGTCTGTCAACATCCAGAAATAGCCACGGAAACGGAATACACATGGAGCTTCATGCCCCTCACCGTCTATAACCACTTTAGAAGCAGACCAATCCTTTAAATTCTTGCTATCTGCCATCAAAGTATGAGATCCTGCTTCTTCATCCTTATACCAAATGCGCCATAAACCATTCGGCAATTGATAAACATCCGCATCTATAACGCTATTGGAAGAGAGCTTCAATCGTCCCTCATGTTTCCAATCCCATAAATTCTTACTAACATAATGTTCGATGTGTTTATCACCACCCCAATGGTTCCTCACTCCTCTGATATAAGATACAAACATATGATATTCACCATCACGGAGAACAACCTCTGGTGCCCAAAACGTATTATGTCCCGGTTCAAAATCCAAATCCAAAGTTCCCCGATATACCCATGTTTGTCCGTGGTCGGTGGTTTCTGCCACACCGATACGCGTCCCATAACAATAAGCGACATCTGCCGCATTTACGTTAGCTCGGCGCTGGGTATAAAACATCCACCACGATTTTTTATCTTGGTTCCATATCACGACCGGATCTGCTGCACCATCTGTCACCGGGTCACGATACAAAGGAGCTGGTGCATTATGTAAAACTTGCCCACATATCGGCAATACATTTCCCCCAAAGAAAAGAAGAGAACTTATAACTATACGATATATATATTTCATCATCATTTATCCGTTTCAAAATTACCAACTTGAATACCTTGATTCGCCCATTTATCCAACCATTGGTTTAAAGATCGACGGAAACGTATATAATCCCTGTTATCCTTCTGTGTCCAATCAACCTCGGCATACGCTGCGATACGTGGATAAACCCTCTTGTTCATACTTTCAACCGTTGGTATAAATTCGCCCCACATTTGGCATCCTGTTCCTAAAACGTGGGCACTCTCTTCTTGAGTCAAGCTTTCCAATAAAGGTTCAAATTCATAAGCTTTTGTCAAAGGAATTGTCTCGTAATCATAATCCAAATAGGTATAAATATGATAAGAATTGACAATATCATATCCTTTTGCAACCGTTTGACGAATCAAAGTCGTATCACCTTTCCAGAAATGGACGACAGTTCCATTTGCCAACTGTTCCGTTCCATTTGTCTCGTCTTCCGGCTGGTATTCATGTAATTTAGCTCCTGTAATCTCATTCCACCCCATCATTCTCCTTCCTTTGGAAGCCAACCAATTGGACATTTCGTTCGTGAAGTAAATTTGTAAGTCTGAAGCGGTTTTCAAGTTGTGTGCTTTCATATAAGCCTTTACCTGCGGAGAATCATTCCATTGGTTATAACGAACCTCATCTCCTCCAATATGAATGACAGGCGATGGGAACAAAGCCAAAACTTCCTCCAATACATCTTTCAAGAAATCCACCACTTTTGGGTCGGCAACATTATAGACATCATATTGGACACCAAACCGGCAAGGAACTTTTATTGCTTTTCCGCTGGCTCCTAACCAAGGATAAGCAGCAATTGCCGCACTGGCATGTCCTGGCATTTCTATTTCAGGGACAATCATAATATGACGGTCTGCCGCATATTTCACAATCTCCTTTATTTGTCCTTGTGTATAAAAACCTCCGTGCGGTTTGCCATCATATCGCTCACTTCCAAAGTGATCAATTTCCGTAGAATCGCGGAAAGCTCCTACTTCTGTCAGCTTCGGATATTTCTTTATCTCAATACGCCAACCTTGGTCTTCCGTAAGATGCCAATGGAATACATTCATTTTAAGGGAAGCCATTTGATCCAATAACTGCTTGACAACTTCCGCGCCTTTGAAATGCCGTCCTTCATCCAACATAAAAGCACGCCAAGCAAAACGTGGATAGTCGGTTATGGTTGCTTTTTGTATCTCTAATTGTGACCCTTTGGTTTGAATAATCTGACGAAGTGTTTGGATGCCATAAAAGACACCGGCTGCATCACTTCCTGTAATTACGATTCTGTCCGCATCCGTTTTAAGGGTATAAGCCTCTTTCCCTGCTTCAGCAAGTGATTCATCCAACGCCAAAACAATATCTCCACTTCCCGAATCTGCCAATTGCGCCGTGACAGAAAAATCGGAAGACAAAACATTTTGCAAAGCGGTTGCTTCTTCCTTCAAATCCGGAGAACAAGTAATCATTGGTATAGCCGGCAATGTATATGTTCCGGAAACATATTCAATCCGAGCCGGTTCTGGAATAATCTGATAAGATTCTATCGGTTTTTGCTGACAAGCAACAAAAGACAATAGAGGCATAAGTAAAAGGCAATAAATAAACTTCATATAAAAATCCTATCTATTAATAATGAAAGACATACATCACACCGTTTAAAAAAGGGAAGAATTAATACTCTTCCCGGTACTTACTTTCTTCTTTATCATCTAAAATGCTCAAATAGCTCCTGTAACGGGATTCGCTGATATAATGGTTCGATACAGCTTTCAACACGGCACAGCCGGGCTCATGCCGGTGCGTGCAATTATTGAAACGACAGTCTGCCGATATTTTAAATATCTCGGGGAAATAATGGGAAATCTCTGCTTCTTCCATATCAATAGTGCCGAAACCTTTTATTCCCGGAGTGTCTATCAAATATCCTCCTTCCGGCAAAGCCACCATCTCAGAGAAAGTCGTTGTATGCATCCCTTTATTATGATATTCCGATATATCTCCCGTCCGAAGGGAAATGCCCGGAATCAGCTTATTGATAATGGTAGACTTGCCCACGCCCGAATGCCCGGACAAAACAGTAATCTTCCCTTTTAAATCAGCCTTGAGAGCCTCCAATCCGTCTTCCCGTTCAGCAGAAAGCATGGAACAAGGATATCCAATCGTGGTATACAATTGGATTAATCCTTGCAAATATTCTTTATCATCCGAGTCATACCGGTCTATCTTGTTAAATACCAACTTGACAGGAACACGATATGCCTCAGCAGTAGCTAAGAATCGATCGATAAAAATAGTCGTGGTAATAGGGTAATTGACCGTGACAATCAGCATTGCCTGGTCAACATTAGCAGCAATGATATGCGCCTGCTTCGACAAGTTAGAAGCACGCCGGATAATATAGTTTTTACGATCCTCGATTGCCGTGATAAAAGCTGTCCCTTCCCGGTTCTCTTCTATCTCTACCCTGTCACCCACGGCAACAGGATTGGTCGTCCGTATGCCTTTTAATCGAAAGCTCCCTTTGATTTTACTTTCGACATCATATCCTTCATTGGTACGTACCGTATACCAACTCCCCGTATTCTTAACTACCAGACCTTTCATTAAACTGTCATGATTTCTTTTTCTTTGGCTGCATACAATTCATCCACTTTCTTGATATACTTGTCATGGACTTTCTGTACATCAGCTTCAGCATCCTTTTCCACATCTTCCGGCACACCATCCGTCTTGATACTCTTCTTCAAAGCATCAATGGCATCACGGCGAGCATTTCGTATACTGATTTTAGCTGTTTCAGCCTCCTGCTTGGACTGTTTTGCCAAGTTACGGCGACGTTCTTCAGTCAAAGGAGGAATACCCAAACGAATGATATCGCCATTGTTTTCCGGAGTAATTCCCACTTCAGAGTTCAAAATAGCCTTCTCAATCTCCTTGATCAATCCCTTTTCCCACGGCGTAATGACTATTGTCTTGGCGTCTGGAGTATTGATTGAAGCAACATTGCTCAACGGAGCCATGCTTCCATAATAAGAGACTTTGATACCATCCAAAATTCTCGGATTAGCTTTACCTGCGCGGATGCGCGCCAATTGGTCATCCAAATAAAGAAGGGCAGATTCCATTTTCTCTTCTGCATCCTTCACAAACTTTTTTGTATCTACCATATACTTTTATATTTATTCAATATTAATATAAGACAAAGGTACAATATTTATTGCATATCAAGAATTGAAACTTTTCTTAATTATGCACATACGTTCCAATGTTTTCTCCATCCATCACTCGTTTCAGGTTACCATTCGTATCCATGTCAAATACAATAATAGGAAGATTGTTCTCCTTACACATGGTAGTAGCCGTCAAATCCATCACTTTCAAGCCGCGAGTGTAAATCTCATCGTAAGTGATTTCGGAGAATTTAGTAGCAGTCGGATCCTTTTCCGGGTCTGCCGTATAGATGCCATCGACACGTGTCCCTTTCAACATCACATCGGCCTCAATCTCAATGCCTCGCAAAGAGGATCCTGTATCTGTCGTAAAGAAAGGATTGCCTGTTCCTCCGGACATGATTACCACATAACCTTGTTCCAACAGTTCAATGGCACGCCACTTATTATAAAACTCGCCAATCGGCTCCATGCGAATGGCGGTCAATACTTTTGCTTTTACCCCGAGTGCAGTCAAAGCAGAGCTCAAAGCCAAACTATTGATTACGGTTGCCAACATTCCCATTTGGTCTCCTTTCACGCGGTCAAACCCCTTGGAAGCTCCGCTCAAACCCCTAAAGATATTGCCTCCACCAATAACGATGCCGATTTGGACACCCATTTCCGCAATATCCTTGATTTGAGCTGCATATTCATTAAGACGTACTTCATCAATGCCGTATTGCTTGCTTCCCATTAGCGATTCCCCGCTCAACTTAAGCAAGATTCGATTATACTTTGCCATAATTCTTCGTTAAGTTAGTTATTGTACAAAAATACAAATATAATTTATAATCTCCCCGATTTTTTCAGTACTTGAATGTTCCACCTCCTAAGAATTCACACAAAAGGGATGTTTTGGGCAATTCATCCTTAGGGATGTATTTGAAATAGCGTAAGAAGCGGAGCAAACGGTAAGCCTCCGAATAGCTGGGCGAGTTTTCTGGCACATTGGACAATATAGGCTCTGAATATGCGCGCAATGCAGCTAATTCATACAACATGGCACTATTGAACATGACATCGGCATTCTCTTGGTAAGGGAATATCCATTTGTCTTCTCCTCTACGCACGCTCTGCCAACGGGCAATGGTCGCTTCTGCCGAACTTCCCCGGAATTGGTAATCCCGGATGATGCGCCTTAACAGGCGATTGTCCGTCGTTGGAATCCAATTGTGATTGTCCAATGAGATAGAAGTCAAGGCAGAAACATAAATTCTGAATTTAAGGCTTTCATCAATATCTGCCGTCAGTTCGGGATTCAACCCGTGGATTCCCTCTATCACAATAATGGAATTTTCCCTCAATTTCAATTTATTCCCTTTGTAGACACGATGGCCTGACGGGAAATCAAATGAAGGCAACTCCACCTCTTCTCCTGCAATCAGACGTTTCAAGTCGTTGTTGAAATAAGGCAAATCCAAAGCATATAGCGATTCATAATCATAATCCCCGGATTCATCCCTCGGTGTATCTTCACGGTTCAGGAAATAGTCATCCAATGATATGCCAACCGGATGAAGCCTGTTTGCAGCAAGCTGGACTTGCAATCTTTTACAAGTGGTCGTTTTCCCAGAAGAGGATGGACCTGCTATCAATACAACCCGGACACCATTTGCATAACGAGCTGCAATATCTTCCGCTATCCTTGAAATTTGCTTTTCTTGAATCGCCTCGGATACTAAAATAACGTCATGAGCCATACCTTGTTCCAATGCTTTGTTCAAATCACCCACATTGCTCATGCCTAAAGCTTTCTGCAAATCCAATTGATTCTTATACACCTGGTACATTTTATCCTGATTCACAAACGGAGCCAATGCAGAAGGATTGGCAGGATTCGGGACACGGAGCAATGCCCCATTATGATAAGGCTCCAAACCAAACAGATGGATATATCCGGTAGATGGAACTAAACTACCATAAAAATAATTGACAAATCCGTCCATCTCATAATAAGATGTGTAAAGTTGCCCACAGCTTTCCACCAAATTGGCTTTATCATCCAAGCCCTGTTTCCGGAAAAGTTCACAAACCACATTGGTCTGCTTGGTATATAAATGAAATGGAACATTCGCTTTTATTATCTCCTCCATCCGAGTCTTAACAGCGTTTAACCGTTCCTCGTCGAAAGGTTTTTCATCCTGTATCGTGCAATAATATCCCTTTGATATGGAATGTTCCAAGTTAAGGGTGGCATTTGGAGAAATGTCATACACTGCCTTTGACAAAATAAAGCATAACGACCGAACATAAGTACGCATACCGGAAGGATTGGTTATATCAATAAATTCCACATCCTTCGGATGCCAACACCGATAAGTCAAATCCTCTGTTTTGTTGTTTACTTGTGCATTCATGGGAGAAAGGCGAAGAGGCTCTCCTGCCACTTTATAAATATCCAATAATGATGAACCAATAGGCACGTCATAATATTGGTTAGTGTTTTTGCAATAAATAGTGATTAATTCCTCCATAATTGTTCAACGTTTTTTAGTATTTTTGCAGCACTAAAGATAGAAATATAAATCGGATATTCAATCCACTTAAACGTAATTTAGATGGACTATTCATTTTTTGACCTTCTTCGTCTGTTAGGATCATTGGCGTTGTTCCTATACGGGATGAAAACCATGAGCGAAGGGTTGCAAAAGTTCGCCGGAGACCGCTTGCGCAAAATTCTAACCGCAATGACAACCAACCGGGTTACCGGAATGCTAACCGGAGTGTTGATAACAGCACTTATCCAATCCTCTTCCGCAACGACCGTAATGGTGGTTAGCTTTGTAAATGCCGGACTGCTCACATTGACACAATCTATCGGAGTAATCATGGGCGCCAACATAGGAACAACCGTTACGGCATGGATTATATCCACTTTAGGATTTAAAATAGATATTTCAGCATTCGCCCTTCCTCTTTTAGCTTTTGCCATTCCTCTTTTCTTCTCAGGTAAAAGCTCACGCAAATCCGTCGGAGAATTTATTTTCGGTTTTTCTTTCCTATTTATGGGATTGGAAGGACTAAAGACCAATGCACCGGATTTAAGTGCAAATCCGGACATGTTGGCTTTTATCCAGAACTATACGGATATGGGATTCTTTTCCATCATCATATTCCTATTGGTCGGCGCCATATTGACAATGATTGTCCAAGCCTCCGCTGCTACGATGGCTATCACTTTGATTATGTGTGCCAATGGTTGGATTGATTACCATTTGGGTGTTGCTTTGGTTTTGGGTGAAAATATCGGAACAACCATTACTGCTAACTTTGCCGCATTGACAGGAAACACACAGGCGCGAAGAGCGGCTCTTGCCCACTTGATGTTTAATGTATTCGGTGTCATCTGGGTATTGATCCTCTTTTATCCGTTCACGGATGCCGTATCTTGGTTTGTAACCCATTTCATGAAAATAACGGATCCATCCGTTGCTATTTCTTTCAAGTTGGCAGCATTCCATACCGCATTCAACATTAGTAATACATGTGTTATGATTTGGTTTGTGAACTTGATAGAAAAGACGGTTTGTGCCTTCATTAATCCGAAACAAGATGACGAAGAGTATCGCCTCCGTTATATTTCAGGCGGTATGTTATCAACAGCCGAGCTCTCTATCTTGCAAGCACAAAAAGAAATTGTATTGTTTGCAAAACGTACAACCAAAATGTTCGGCATGGTGAAAGAGCTTCTTTATGAAAAGAATGACGATGCCTTTTCTAAGACATATAGCCGTATTGAGAAATACGAGAATATCAGCGACCGAATGGAGGTGGAAATTGCCAATTACTTGACTCAAGTATCAGAGGGACGTCTTAGTTCGGAAAGTAAAGAGGAAATCCGCGTCATGTTACGTGCAGTCAGTGAAATTGAAAGTATTGCCGACTCTTGTAACAATTTAGCTCGTTCGATAAAAAGGCGCAATGAGTTCAAAAGCGAATTTACTGCTGATCAAAACTCCCACATGGACCAAATGTTCAATTTGGTAACTCAGGCATTGGACCGCATGAACGTAGTAATCAACAAGCCAAATGTGGAAAAGAGCGATATCAATGTCTCTTACAATATTGAAAATGAAATAAACAATTACAGGAATCAACTGAAGGTTCGTAATATCGAAGATATCAACAATAAGCTCTATCAATACCAAGATGGCGTTTATTATATGGATATGCTTGGTGAAAGCGAAAAGATGGGAGACTACATTATCAATGTAGTACAAGCTTTCATTGAAAAGAGAATTTAATTAAAATACTTGAGGGCTGTGTCAAAATGATTCATTTGATGCAGCCCTTTATTTATAAGCCATGAAACGATTAATATTTGCTATTTTAGCAGCAATAACATGTGCTAACAACGTAACCGCACAAAAAAAGCAGGAAGCTTTTAAATCCGTTGCGGCTGGAATCGGTATCGCATCAACCGGTTTTGAAATGAATGTCGCCACTCCTCTACCAAAACATTTCACATTGCAAGCGGGAATAGCATTTATGCCTGGATTTAAAACCAATACAGATGTGGATGTTGAAACTCCCGAATATCCTGGTTACTCAAAAAGCATCCGTGCAAAAGGCAACTTGCAACGTACATCGGGTAATTTGCTTTTGAGTTATTATCCATTTCAGAAAAACTATTTCTTCGCCTCTGCAGGAGCTTACTTCGGCGGTGCTTCATTAATCTCCATCGAAGCTCAAGATAACGGACTGAAAAAGTTGGTAGCAGAGACAGGAAATGCAAACGTTATCATCGGCAACAATACAATTCCCGTAGATGAGGAAGGACGCATCTCAGGCGGTCTCAGAAGTTCATCTTTCCGACCTTACATAGGTTTGGGATACGGTGAAATTGTACCTTCCAAACGCTTATCCCCTTTGGTCGAAATAGGCATTCAATTCCATGGCAGACTGAAAGTTTATACAGACAACGGCGAATTGGGGAATAATTCGGAAGGAGGGAATGACTCTTTTACAAATTTGGTAAAAAAGTTAACCGTTTATCCGGTTTTGAAATTCAAACTATGTGGACGGATTTTCTAAATATGGACATAAAAAAAGGATAAAATGAACCGAAAAAAACATACCGTTGTTTTTTCGAAAACGTCAAATGTTTTTCAAAAAACGTCCAATGTTTTTTCAAAAACATCCGATGTTTTTTTCAAAACAACGGTATGTTTAATTGTACCTTCGTTGCAAAATAGTAAACCACTAAGAATGAAGTGAATACAAATTCACTTGTGTGGATGACAGAAGTCGAATCCCAAAAGCAATTCTACTGTTTGCAATTAATGGCACATCGCATTTTGGGTCACTTTATCTCAATATGCTTTTCTGTTTTCTGTACAGCTTCAGGAGTCTGCTTAGGCAAATCAACTGTCAAAACTCCATGTTCAACACTGGCAGAAATAGCATCTTTATCGACATCGTCCGGCAATATCATGGTTTGCTGGAATTTAGAATAAGAGAACTCACGTCTTAAGTAACGGCCATTCTTTTTGTCCTCTTCTTTATTCTCATTCTTTTTCTCCATAGAGATTACCAAATTATTCTCTTCGTCCAATTTGATATTGAAATCCTCTTTGCTCATGCCCGGAGCAGCCAACTCAATGCGATAATCTTTTTCATTTTCAATCACATTGATTGCAGGAGCTGTTGCATTTGCTTTAATCATCCAATCATTATCAAAAAAGTCATTGAAAATACTTGGAACCCAATTTTGATTTCTTCTTACTGGTGTCATAATCTTAATCTCCTATCTTTTTTATTATTTATTCTACTTCGTTGCTTTCAGTTCCTTTCGTTTCCGAAAGCACTTACCTTAGTGCAAATGCTGTGCCAACCGGACAAAGCAGCCCAAAAAGGAAAAGTAGTCACATTTATGCAGAACAAGAAATGACAAAATGTAACCAATATAGACTATATGTCTTGATTATTTATCTATTTTAATGCAGCGCAAACAGAATTAAGATTTAATTAATGGACAATTGTTATCTCTCCACTTAGGGAGCAATTCATATATTCCTTGACCTCATCCGTGTTCAGCCCTAATCCGAATAGATACATCAATTTGGTCAAAGCAGACTCAGTCGTACTGTCATATCCGCTTACCACGCCACAATGGGACAAATGGTATCCGGTTTCATACCGTTCCATCTCGACGCTTCCGGTGTGGCATTGTGTCACATTGACGATAACAATTCCCTTATCCGACGCTTCTTTTATCAAATCTAAAAACCAGGGAGCTGTAGGAGCATTACCACTTCCGTATGTTTCCAAAACAACGCCTTTCAGCTGCGGAATATTCAAAATACTCTCAACAACAATCGGAGACATTCCCGGGAAAAGTTTGAGAATGGCAATATGATCATCACATATAAAATGAGGCTTCAAAGGTTTCCGTAGGATTGGATGATAGATATGAGGCAGATTATAATGGATGGAAATGCCTGCGTGAGCCAATACTGGGTAATTATAGGAGTGGAAAGCATTAAAATTATCGGCACTCGTCTTGCTGGTCCGGTTTCCTCTCATCAAATCATTCTCGAAGAATATGCAGACTTCTTGGATTATCGGTTGGTCTCCGTCACGGGCAGAAGCAATCTCGATAGCTGTAATCAAATTCTCCTTGCCATCTGTCCGCAACATGCCTAAAGGTAATTGAGACCCGGTCAGGATAACAGGTTTGCTCAAGTTTTCCAACATAAAGCTTAACGCAGATGCGGTATAAGCCATAGTGTCCGTTCCATGAAGCACAACAAACCCATCATACAAAATGTAATTATCGGCAATGATATGAGCAATACGCGTCCAATCCTCCGGGTTTACCTCGGACGAATCTATCGGTTTATCGAAAGAGACAGTAGCAATGGAACAATCCAAACTGTTCAAGTCTGGAATATGTTTTAGCAAATCCTTGAAATTGAAAGGTTCTAAAACTCCAGTGTCCATGTTTTGTATCATTCCTATTGTCCCACCCGTGTAGATTAGTAATATGGATGGTTTACGATCGCTTTCCTTCATATCTATCGGCTTATTAATTGTTTCACTTGCAAAGATAACTATCATTTTGATATAATCAAACCTATATTCAACCAAATTGCCTATTTGTTTACTAACAAAATGACTTTTACCCCAAAAATCTTAATGCGCCACGAGCCAATTCTCTCCTTCTCCGTAATCAGCGATAAGCGGAACCCTCAATTTAATGACCTGTTCCATGCCATCCAGCACAATCTCTTTTACCTTTTCCAGTTCGTCTTTCCAGACATTGAAGTTCAATTCGTCATGTACTTGCAGAATCATCCGGCTTCGTAAATTCTCTTCTTCAAAGCGTTGGTGGATATGTATCATTGCCAATTTAATAATATCTGCCGCACTACCTTGGATGGGGGCGTTGATGGCATTTCGCTCGGCATATCCTCTGACAATAGCATTATGGGAATTGATATCCGGAAGGAAACGTTTCCGTTTGAACAAGGTCTCTACATATCCTTTCTCTTTGGCGGCACGGATGCTTTCATCCATGTATTCCCTAATTCTCGGATAACTCTTGAAATAGCCATCAATCAACTCCTTGGCTTCTCCCCTTGGAATATCCAATCTTTCAGCCAAACCGAATACCGAGATTCCATAGATGATGCCAAAGTTGGCAGTTTTGGCTTTCCGGCGCATATCCGAAGAGACTTCTGCCGGACTGAGACCATAAATCTTGGCTGCCGTAGCTGCATGAATGTCCTCGCCTTCGCAAAAGGCATCAATCATGTGAGGGTCTCCGCTCAGATGCGCCATGATTCGCAATTCAATCTGGGAATAATCGGCAGAGAAGAAAACGCACTCTTCGTTGTCGGCAATAAAAGCTTTACGGATTTCACGTCCCATTTCATCCCGTACTGGAATATTCTGCAAGTTGGGATTAGTGGAACTCAAACGGCCTGTTGCTGTCACTGCCTGGTTATAAGATGTATGTATCTTGCCGGTAGTCGGATTAATCAATTCCGGCAAAGCGTCGATATAAGTGCTCAACAACTTTTTGATACCTCGGTATTCCAACAGCTTATCCACAATCGGATGCTTGGAACGTAATTTCTCCAACACTTCCTCACTGGTACTATATCCTCCTGTCTTTGTCTTCTTCGCTTTACTGTCCAATTGCAGTTTGTCGAACAACACCTCTCCCACTTGCTTGGTCGAATTGATATTAAATTCGCATCCTGCCAACCCATGAATCTCCTTTTCCAAATTTGCCAATTGGTTGCTTAGTGTCACGGAAGATTGTTTCAATGCTTGTGTATCCACCTTGACTCCTGTCGCTTCCATCTCTGCCAAGACATAAATCAACGGCATCTCCATATCATAGAAAAGAGACTCCACATCTTCTTGCTTCATCAGAGGTTCAAAATAGGATTTGAGTTGGAGAGTAATATCTGCATCCTCTGCGGCATATTCCTTTATCTCTTCAATAGGGACATTGCGCATGGATCCTTGCTTCTTTCCCTTCGGACCTATCAACTGTTCGATTGGAACAGGTTTATAATTCAAGTAAGTTTCCGCCAGATAATCCATGCCGTGGTGCAACTCCGGATTCAACAAGTAATGCGCTATCATCGTATCGAAAAGAGGTCCTGCCACTTTTACGCCATATTTACGCAAAACCAATATGTCAAACTTGATGTTCTGTCCTATTTTCCGTATATCCTTATGGGACAATACAGAAGCAAAGCGATGGACGATTCCAGCAGCGCCTTGAGGGTCTGCCGGAACCGGGACATACCAAGCTTCATGTTCTTTAATAGCGAACGACATTCCCACCAATGGAGCCGTTAGTGGTTCCAATCCTTCCGTTTCCGTATCGAAAGCGAAGGCGGATTGTTTTGCCAATAATTCGGCTAACGCCATCTGCTTTTCAGTCGTGTCTGCCAAATGATATGTATGTTGCACAGAAGTAATATCCGAAACACTCTTTGGTGCGGACGGTTCTTCCGATGCTTGGGCGAACAGGTCGAATTGGAGCGAAGCAGTCGTAACAGCTGCCTCTTTCTTCGGTTCTCCATTCAATTTTTGGATGAAGTTACGAAATTCCAAATCTGTATAGATTTTCGTCAATTCTTCTTTGTTTGGCTCTTGTCGTTTGCATGTATCCGCATCAAAGGTTATAGGAACATCCGTTTTGATGGTCGCTAAAAACTTGGAGAATCGGATTTGGTCAACGGCGGCCTCTATTTTCTTTTTCTGCGCACCTTTTAATTGGTCGGTATTTGCCAACAAGTTATCAATGGAACCAAAATTATCCAATAATTTTTGAGCTGTCTTCTCTCCAATGCCCGGACAACCAGGAATATTATCAGCTGTATCTCCCATTAATCCTAACAAATCTATTACCTGGTCGGTCGATTTCAATTGATACTTTTCCAATATTTCCTTAACGCCTAATATTTCATAGTCTCCTCCGAATTTGGGGCGATACATAAATATATGTTTATCTACCAACTGTCCATAATCTTTATCCGGAGTCATCATATACACCTCAAATCCTTTTCCTTGCGCTTGCTTGGCAACTGTACCGATTACATCGTCAGCCTCATAATAAGGAACCTCTAAAATCGGAATGTTATATGCCTCAATAATTTGTTTGATAATAGGAACAGAATATCGAATCACTTCGGGCGTCTCTTCCCGCTGTGCCTTATATTCTTGGAAAGCTTCATGACGGAAAGTCGGTCCTTTCGGGTCAAAAGCCACTGCCACATGCGAAGGTTGTTCCCGTTTAAGCACATCTTCCATGGAGTTGACAAAACCAAAGATAGCAGAAGTATTGACTCCTTTCGAATTGATTCTCGGATTCTTGATAAAAGCGTAATAGGAACGATATATTAATGCGTATGCATCGATTAGGAAAAGTTTCATTTCATTCATGACACAAGTGATAAAATCATTTGACTTCAAAGGTAATACAAATTATCGAAACGAATGGATTTAGTTCAGGATACTTTATTGATTTTGTCACTTCAAATTAAGCTTTTCACTCTAATGAAAAGCAATTATCATTAGGCTAAAATATAAAATAATAGCCAAACTTTTAATGAGGATTTTGGCGACATAATGACGAAGTCTGAAAAAGCATACTACCTTTTCTCAAAAAGCATACTACCTTTTTGGAAAAAGGTCGGCACAAATAATTTCAGCTGCAATTAAAACAGCGTTAAAACAGCATTTAAATAGTGTCAATACTTCGGTAAATTTTTACCGAAAAATTAAAAGTTAAA
>ULPT01026852.1_pt1 | contig 147595 bp, 131 predicted proteins | sample 1953751 | NCBI WGS metagenome assembly ULPT01 (sample SAMEA4835636, study PRJEB28245) | human gut metagenome | biome: gut microbiome; material: fecal sample | place: Denmark | collected 2008 | reverse complement strand
TTTTCGGGTCAAGACCGACAATGACAGAAAAGATACTTGTTGGACATCCCCATGACATCTAAAGTTTTTGTTGAATTCGGGAACAAAAAAAATAACAATGTCAGCTTGTAAAAATCTGCCGCAATGAAATATACTGTAAAAAATTTTCAAGGAAGCAGGAACAGAAACTTTGCCTGAGATAGCGTCAAAGTTCTTATGGAAGACAGGAATGGAATCAAAACCAACAGAAAATCTTACGATAAAATACAACGAGCTTACGGCTGTGCAGTTCATCGAGCTTTGGGAAACGGTCTGGGGCGCGGGACCTTCACCCGAACAGGCGGAGCTTGCGATGAAAAACACTCTGTTCCGGGTTTCGGTTTTTGACAGCGGAAAAATCGTTGGCATGGCGCGGATGCTCGGCGACTTTGGTCTGGACTACTTCATCAAGGATGTTGTTGTCCGCCCCGAATATCGGAAAATGGGAATCGGAAGGCTTCTGATTGATGAGCTTTTGAACTTTGTCAGAAAAAACGGAGTGAGCGGAACAAATATTTTCGTGGAACTCTGTGCCGGGCCGGACAAAATTCCGTTCTACGAAAAATTCGGTTTTGACTACGACGAATCGCAGCGGCTCAAGCTGATGTGCAAGGCGGAGTAAATGAAAATCAGGGTTATGAAAAAACGCGACTGGAAAAAGTGCCTTGAGCTTTGGCAGAACATTCCGGAAATGGGCTTGAACAGCATTGACGACACAAAGGAAGGCATTGTCCGTTTTCTGCGCAGAAATCCCAAGACATGCTTTGTTGCAGAAACAGATGGAATTTTTGCCGGAACAATCATCGCGGGGCACGACGGCAGGCGTGGCTACATTTACCACACGGCGGTTCTTCCCCAGTTCAGAAGACACGGAATTGCAACCGCACTGCTCCAGGTCGCAACGGGCGCGCTTAAAAAACAGGGAATCGCAAAAGTTGCCATGCTCGTCTTTTCCGACAACGAAAGCGGAAACACATTCTGGGAAAATCACGGCTTTACAAAACGAAGCGACATCACATACCGCAACAAAGTAATCAGTGACGCGGAAATGGTAAGGAACAGGGAAGAAAAATGAGCGGGGAAAATATTTGGCTTGACTGGGCGGTAAAACTTCAGAGCATAGCGCAGGCCGGACTCACTTACGGAAAAGACAAGTTCGACATTGAACGTTACGAAGAAATCAGAAAAATCTCCGCAGAAATTGTTGCGCACAAAACTGAACTTCCGCTTGAAAAAGTGACGGAACTTTTCTGCAATGAAAACGGCTATCAGACTCCGAAGATTGACACTCGGGCGGCGGTTTTTAAAGACACAAAGATTCTGCTTGTAAAGGAAAACAACGGAACTTGGTCTCTTCCCGGCGGCTGGTGCGATGTTTGGTGCTCGGTTAAGGAAAATGCCGAAAAAGAAGTTTTTGAGGAAGCCGGAATTGAAGTGAGCGCGGAAAAAGTGATTGCGGTTCAAGACAGGGAAAAACACAACAAGCCGGTTTATGCTTGGAAAATCTGCAAAATCTTCATTCTCTGTTCAATAAAAAAAGACGGAAAATTCACGGCAAACATCGAAACAACAGAAAGTAAATATTTTTCACTTGAAGAAATTTCTAAGCTCAATCTTGCGGAAGAAAAAAACAATCTTGAGCAGATAAAAATGTGCTTTGCGGCTTATGAAAATAAAAACTGGCAGACACAGCTGGACTGAAAGAATTTCATTTTCCTCACCGCTTGTCCCTCTTGTATCCGCTCGGAATCGTGCCGTAGAATTCCTTGAATGTCGCGCTGAATTTGCCCTGGCTCTCATATCCGACCTGGGCTGCGACTTCGCTTATCGAAAGGTCGGTTCTGGAAAGAAGCTCCGCGGCTTTTTTCATGCGGTGCTCCTTGATGTGCGCAGCAAGCGAAGTTCCGTACACGTCCTTGAAAACTGTCTTTAGAGTCGTCGTGTTCATGCCGAACCTGCGCGCAAGACCGTCAATCGTAAACCGCTCCGAAATATGCTCGCACATAAAGTCGTGGACTTTCTTCACAGTCTCAATCTGCCTGTCCTGAAATTCCGATCGCTCGTTGATTTTCTCATGCTTGCTCTCAAAGTCCGGGCAGCTTGTCTTCATCAGCCTCTCAATTATTCCGTGCATCGTGCGGCTCTTCTCCGAATCCGACGCTGAATAAAAAACCTCCTTTCCGTCGCGCCAGCTTTCAATCAGATCAGCATCCTTTAAGATTTTAAGATGATGGGACACGGCAGGCGCGGTCATCTCCATGAAGTCCGCAATGTTCACGACGCACTGCTTTGTGTGGCACAGAAGCATGAAAATCCGCACGCGCACCTCATCGGCAAAAACCGCAAAACATTCCGCGGTTTCCCGCACGGTGTTTCCGTCTGAAAGAATCTCCCTGAGCAGATCCAGATTGAAATATTCGTTGTGTCCGTGAACAAGCTTCATTTTTTGCCTCCCGTCAAGCGTCCCAAACGGAAATTTGTTTTTCCGAAAAGGAAATAAATCTTGCGCCGCCCTTGCAAATATCCGCCCCGGATTATATCTTGAATATAAAGATTAAACAATCGCTTAATCGAAGGAATAAACAGGACTGACTTTCCGGAGGAAAACATGAAAAAGACTTACAAGATTGAAGTTGACTGTGCGAGCTGCGCCCTAAAAATGGAGGACGCAACAAAAACTGTTGAGGGCGTAAAGGATGCCTGCGTGAATTTCATGCTTCAGAAAATGACCGTGGAATTCGGCGACGGACAGGACGACAAGAAAGTGATGAAGGCGGTCCTCAAGGCGTGCAGGAAAGTCGAGGACGACTGCGAGATTGAGTTTTAAACACCCGATGTCATTCCCCGGCTTGATCGGCGAATCTCTCTGTGAAAGATTATCGGGTCAAGCCCGGCAATGACAATTAATTAAGGAAGAATTTATGACAAAGAAACAGAAGAAAATGCTTGCAAGAATCATCACGGCGTTCACGCTGCTTCTGGTGCTGAACATGCTTGAAAGGCTGAACGTGTTCTCCGCGATTCCGGGAAAAGTTCCACTCAAGATGATTCTCTACGTGGTTGACTATCTGATAATCGGATACGACATTCTCAAGAAAGCCGGAAAGGGAATCCGGAACCGTCAGGTTTTCGACGAGAATTTCCTGATGGCGGTCGCAACAGCGGGAGCGTTCGCGCTTGAAATCTACAATGCGCACGGAAATCTTCTTCTGATTGACGACTGCAACGAGGCGGTCGCCGTAATGCTTTTCTACCAGATCGGCGAATTCTTCCAGAGCTATGCGGTCGGAAAAAGCCGCAGGAACATCACCGAGCTTATGGACATTCGTCCGGACTATGTGAATATCGAAAAGGACGGAAGGCTTGTTCAGGTTGACCCTTCCGAAGTTGCGCCGGGAACCGTTATTGTGGTTCAGCCCGGAGAGAAAGTTCCGATTGACGGCATTGTAATAGAAGGAAACTCAACGCTGAACACAAGCGCGCTCACAGGTGAAAGCCTGCCGCGTGAAGTCAGCATAGGAACGGAAGTCATAAGCGGAAGCATAAACATGAGCGGAGTCCTAAAAATCAGGACGACAAAGAATTTCGGAGAGTCGACCGTCTCAAAAATCCTGGAGCTTGTGGAGAACGCCAGCTCAAGAAAATCCAAGTCCGAGGAATTCATCTCCAAGTTCGCACGGGTCTACACTCCTGCCGTCTGCTGCAGCGCGCTTGCGCTTGCCGTTCTTCCGCCTCTTGTCTGTATCATCGCAAAATCTTCTCCGAACTGGAGCGACTGGATTTACCGCGCGCTCACCTTCCTCGTAATCAGCTGTCCGTGCGCTCTCGTAATCAGCATTCCGCTAAGCTTCTTTGCGGGACTTGGAGGCGCAAGCAGGGAAGGCATTCTCATAAAAGGCTCGAACTACCTTGAGACGCTATCCAAGTCAAAAATCATCGTGTTCGACAAGACCGGAACGCTGACCCGCGGAGTCTTTGAGGTTACGGCGGTTCACCACAGCAAAATCGGAGAGGCAAAGCTTCTTGAATATGCCGCGCTCGCAGAATGCTCATCATCCCACCCGATCAGCAGAAGCCTTCAGGCGGCCTACGGAAAGGAAATCGACAGAAGCCGTGTCGCGGACATCGAGGAAATAAGCGGACACGGAATCACCGCAAAAGTTGACGGACACAAAATCGCTGCGGGAAACCTCAGGCTGATGAAAAAGCTCGGAATCGAGGCTGCGGAATGCCATTCGCTCGGAACGATAATCCATCTGGCGATTGACGGAGAATATTCGGGGCACATCGTGATTTCCGACGTTGAAAAACCGACATCCAGGGAAGCTCTTTCCGCTCTGAAAAAAGCCGGAGTCGCAAAGACCGTAATGCTCACCGGAGACGCGAAGAAAGTCGCTGATAAAGTGGCGGCGGATCTTGGAATTGACGAGGTTCATGCGGAGCTTCTTCCGGCGGACAAGGTGAATCAGGTTGAAAGGCTGATTGCGGAAAAGAAAAAGAACGACGTGCTTGCGTTCGTGGGCGACGGGATAAACGACGCGCCAGTTCTATCGCGTGCCGACATAGGAATCGCAATGGGAGTGATGGGCTCGGACGCCGCGATTGAGGCCGCCGATGTTGTGCTTATGGACGATGACCCGCTCAAAATAGCAAAGGCAATCAGAATCTCGCGCAAGTGCATCGGAATCGTCTATCAGAACATCTCGTTCGCGCTCGCAATAAAATTCGCCTGCCTTGCGCTCGGTGCGCTGGGAATCGCAAATATGTGGCTCGCAATCTTCGCCGACGTGGGCGTAATGGTTCTGGCAGTCCTGAATGCCGTCCGCGCCCTGAACGTGAAAGGGCTGTAGGAGAAAATTCACGGCTTTGGTTGGATTGCGGCTCTGTCATTATCGCAGCTGGCTGTCATTTCCCCCGGTTTGACAGGGGAATCAGCGTTCAGCACAATAAATTTATCCGGCGGCAACTTACAATATCTTGAGGCGGAAAATGAGATACGGCTTTATTCAGAGACTTATGTGGACAGGTTTCAAGGGAACGTTCAGAAAGCAGCTTTCAAAATCGTTTGACGAGCGGAATCCTGCGGAGGTGATGAAAAACGCCCGCAAAAAATACAGGAAAATTCTGTCCGGAGTTGACGAATTTGAAAAAGGCGACCGTTTTCTGATGAATATTCTGAGCTGCGCAATGCTTTCCGCCGTGCTTTTGTCAACAGAAAAAAAATATTCCCTGGAAGAAGTCCGCGTCTATTACCACAGGGCGATGTGCGGAAACTTTCTGATGAAAGCAGCCGCCAAAAAAAGCAGGGCATACACGGCAAAAGGGCGGGAACTGCTGAAATCGCAGGCAAAAGAAAGCGAGAAAAACACGAATCCCTATTCCTGGAAATTTTCCGTTGAAGACGGCGAAACCTTGAATCAATATACGGCGACTTTCCACACCTGCGGAGTCTGCTTCCTTATGACAAAGCTAGGATTAAAGGAATACATTCCGGCAATGTGCAGTTTGGACTACGACATGGCCGCCCTGAACAACACGGAGTTTTCCAGAGAATTCACGCTTGCCGGCGGCGGAAAATACTGCGACTGCCGCTACAATCATATTGCTATAAATTGAACTCAAATGATTGCCAATGAACAAGCCCGGCGGAACATTCCAGCCATGCTCCTTGCGCGGTGGTAAACCAGGTTGTAGTTCAGCCTCATTACCGACCAGGCGTTCTCAATTCTGTTCGGTTCATCAGAAGTCGGAACTGTTCATGCGTAAGCATGCGCTTCATGTTTTTCCTTTGAAACTCGAAAATTGACCTATTTTAAAACAAGTCAAGCTTCCTTTCCTGCAATAGCGCACGACCTTTTTGTCCGCAATGAGTTGGACGAGGAAAGAAAAGAAGAATGCATCAAGCTGTATACAATGGAAAAAGAAAAACAAATCTTTACAGAGTTCCGTTTTATTTATAATTACAGTCCTATGGAAAATAACGGATTTGCTAAAGGAAATTTTTTTTTTATTTAGCCCAAATTTCTTTCAATAATATTTCAAAAACAAAAAAACTGCCCTCTATTTCTAAAGGGCAGTCGCTTTGTTTTAGCCTCGTTTTTTTTTTGCCGTCTCTAAAAGTTCGTCTTTCAGAGACATTCTGAAATTACTTGTTGTTTGTGATGAGCAGGGTCTTTGAATCCAACTTAAGTGTTGTTTCAATATCCGTGTTCTTGCCCATTTTCAGAATGCTCAGCTGAGTTACAGAATTCTTTGAAGAAAGGTGAATAACAGCAGAGAAGTATGGAAGAAGTGCCTTTGGAGCTGAATCTTCAAGCTTGTCGCCTGCTGAAGTTGAGCTGAACCAGATTTTTGTCTTTGTTGCCTTTGCGTAGCTTGCGACTGTCTGCAAGTCGGCTTCTTTTACTTTTGAAAAATCAACATCGTCAATAACAACTCCTGCAACTGCTGTTCCGCCAGCCTTGAGCGCATTCAATGTGTTAACAACTTTTTCCAGACTGATGTTGTCCTGATTGAAGTTCAAAATTGTTCTGTTGCGAAGAATCTGCTCCTTTACGTCAGCGGCGTTTGCGATTGCCTTTTTCTTTGAAATTTCGTTGTAGATTCCATCATACCAAGAAATTACGTTTTCGCTGTGCTGGTTGAATGAAACGTGAACAAGCTGCTTTCCGTTAAGAAGTGTGTCCATTCCGAACTGAACAAGCACGGATGTTTTTCCAAGTCCCTTTTTTGCTGTAACAAGTCCTAGTTCTCCAACCTTGAGCCCTCCGTTTGCCGCTTCGTCAAAAATGCGGATCGGGCTTCTTTCATATAATTCCTGCTTTGCCATAATGCTGCCTCCTGAATTTTTAGCTTGATTTTTTTAACTTTTGCAGAAGGTTTTGCGCTTCAAAATGTTTTTTCTTGCAAAAAGTTCTGTGTCCGTTTGAATAAGTATAGCACATAAATTTTATTTTACAATAAAAAAATCTCCAGCAAAAGAAAATTCTTTCACTGAAGATTCTGCGGTTAAACTAGGCTTTTATAATTTTATTTTGCCTGTCCAGCCTTTTTCTTTTCTGCATAAGCCTTGATAAGCTCGTCGGCAACTGCATTTGGAACTTTGCTGTATTTTTCAAATTCCATTGTGAATTCTGCTTTTCCCTGTGTAGAAGAGCGGAGAATTGTTGAGAATCCGAACATTTCAGAAAGAGGAACTTCTGCGTTTACAGTTGAGTTTCCGTTTTCATCAGAAGAATCGATGATAACACCGCGTCTCTGGTTGATAAGTCCGAACATATTTCCCTGGAATTCTGTAGGTCCTGCAATCTGAACTTTCATGATTGGCTCAAGAATTGCTGGTTTTGCCTTTGCGTAGCCTTCACGGAATGCGCCGATAGCAGCAGTCTGGAATGCTATGTCTGAAGAGTCAACCGGGTGGTACTGACCATCGTTGATTGTGCATCTTACGCCAACAACTGGTGCTCCGATGAGAGAGCCTTTTTCCATTGCTTTCTTGAAACCTTTGTCGCAAGAAGGAATGTATTCGTTTGGAATTGCTCCACCTTTGATTGCGTCAACAAACTCGTAGTCTTTTTCTGAAATTGGCTCCATAAATCCTGCAACGCGTCCGTACTGTCCTGATCCACCAGTCTGCTTTTTGTGAGTGTAGTTGAAGTCAGCGCGCTGTGTGATAGACTCGCGGTATGCAACTTCCGGCTGAGAAACTGTAACTTCGCATTTGTATTCACGTTTCATGCGCTCAACATAAACTGCAAGGTGAAGCTCGCCCATTCCCTTGATGATTGTCTGATTTGATTCAGGGTCAACGTAAGTCTGGAATGTAGGGTCTTCTTTTGTAAAGCGGTTGAGTGCCTTTGACATATTTGCGGCATCCTGCTTGTTTACAGGAGTGATTGCTTCTGAAATAACAGGTTCTGGAACGAACATAGAAGTCATTGCAATGTTGAGCCCGCCGCCGCAGAATGTGTCTCCTGATGCGCAGTCAACTCCGAACAATGCGATAATGTCGCCTGGCTGACCTTCGTTAATGTCTTCCATTGCCGCTGAGTTCATGCGGACAATGCGTCCAACCTTGAACTTTTTCTTTGCGCGTGTATTGTAAAGCTCATCGCCTTTTGTGATTTTTCCCTGATAGATGCGGACATAAGTAAGCTGACCGTACTGACCGTCATCAAGCTTGAATGCGAGAGCGACACAAGGCTTGTTTTCAACATTGAAAAGTTCAACCTGCTCTTCATTCTTGTCAAGGTCAAGACCGTAGTTGTGAACTTCAGTCGGGTTAGGAAGATAGCGTACAACACCGTCAAGGACTGGCTGGATACCTTTGTTCATGTGCGCAGAACCACAGAATACTGCTACGAAGTTTTCTTCAAGAGTTCCTTTGCGGATTGCGGCGATAATCTTTTCTTCTGGAATGTCTTCTTTTTCTTCCATAAGGTCTTCCATGAGCGAGTCATCAAACATTGCGGCCGCTTCAAGAAGTTCTGCTCTCTTTTCTTTTGCCTGTTCTACAAGTTCAGCCGGAATCTCTGCAACGCGGATTTCTTCACCGTCATGTCCTTCAAAATAGTAAGCCTTCATTGCGATAAGGTCTACAACACCCTGAAGCTTGTCTTCAAGACCGATTGGCAGTTCCACCATATATGCATTGAGTCCGAGCTTGTCGCGGAGCTGTGCGCATACACGAAGCGGATTTGCACCCTGACGGTCGCATTTATTTACGAAAGCTATTCGTGGAACATGGTAGCGTTTGAGCTGGCGGTCAACTGTGATAGACTGAGACTGAACACCTGCAACAGCGCAAAGAACAAGGATTGCTCCGTCAAGAACACGGAGTGAGCGTTCAACTTCAACTGTGAAGTCTACGTGGCCTGGAGTGTCGATAAGGTTGATTGTTGTGCCTTTCCAGTTTACCTGAGTCGCTGCTGACTGGATTGTGATTCCACGCTCGCGCTCCAAATCCATAGAATCCATTACAGCGCCTACACCGTCTTTGCCATGAACTTCATGGATCTGGTGAATCTTGTTGCAGTAGAACAAGATACGTTCTGATGTTGTTGTTTTACCAGAGTCAATGTGCGCACTGATACCGATATTACGTACTTTTGTAATATCAAAACCCATAGTGTATACCTCTCAAAAAAAAATTCGTGAGTCGGCAGAATACGAAATGCAAAGATTTCCGCATAATGCAATTAATTCAAGCAATTTTATTAAAAAATAGCGGTAAATTCAATAGGTCTTGGACTGTTTTGAAGAAAGTTTAAAAATTTAATAGAAATGCCGTTTTTATGTTCCATTTGATTTTTCTGTTTCCGCCTTTAAAAACTGTAGTCGCTGAAGGACTGCATTTGAACTCTCCTTCGTTTTCTGCAAGTGAAAATCCGATTCCGGCTTGATGTATGATTATTTTTTTAGGATAAACAGTGCTTGCTAATGAAAATGTGTTTTTCCCTGAGTCTTCTTTCTTATAGGAAAAAGTTGCGTTTGCGGAAGAGCTTTTGAAATTTCTTGAAGCCTTTATCTGCGTTGAATATTCTTTTTCATTTTTTTCCGTGGAATAAAGAAAAGATGCGTTTGATGAAATTTTGAATTTTCCGCTTGAAACATTCAATGCTGTTTTTGCGCAGTATTCGTTGAAACAAGTGGGAATCTTTTCGGTTGTCTGTCTTTCCGCGGAATAAAAAAGAATTCCTATGCTTGCCGAATTTTTTCCGATCCAAAATGTGTACTGCGGATTTATTCCAGTTTGTGTTCTTATTCTGTTTTCAGATTTGTCAACGGTTATTAAAGATTTATCTGCAATATAATGGAAGGAATGCAGCAAAAAATCGCCTAAAAGAATGAAGTTTTGAAGCCTTGCCCAACAGAAATTTCCACCGAACGGACTTTCGTGCATTCCTGCTGCTCCTGAAATTCTAAAATGCGGAAAAACAAAATTCACTTCAGTCTCCACTGCGCCTCTTTTCTTTTCGGAAAAATATTTTTGCTTTTGAAACCAAGCCGAAGTGTTTTCTCTTCCGTATTCAAAAAGTCCTCCTGAGAATGAAATGCTTGCGTTTGGAATTAACGGAGCTGAAAATCTTTTGAAGGCAGAGGCGTAAAATTCTTTTGTTTCAAGAATAGAAAACTGGAACGTTGGTAAAAATGAATTTTTGTTTCCAGAAGAAATTGAAATTGCCGCCGACAACGGAGTTTTTGCAGAAGTCCAGGAGGGCAGGGCTGGCGAAATTCCCGGTGTCAAAAGTGAAGGCTTTTTTAGTGCTCCGGGAACATAAAAACTTGGATGCTTTAGCCTTGAAATTCCTTGTGAAAAATGCAAAGTTCCCGCAAGAAATTCTGTGGCCGCAAATTTTGTTGCCGCTGAATATTTTATTCCGTAGCGGTATTTTTGCATTGTCTCGAATTCAGAAAATGAAGAGCTTGCAATGTCGTGAAAAGTTTCTGTTCCGATTCCTGCAACCCAAATTGCAGTTAGTCCGTGGATTTTCAACTTTGAGCCGGAATCGTATTTCAGCGAAAAATTTTCTTTTCCGTCTTTTACAGGAAATTTAAAATTGTTCCCGGAATAAAATTCGATTTGCGCATGGCAAATGTTCGCTGCTAAAATAATTGCTATAAAAGTAATTTTGTTTTTCATAACATATTTATTTCTGAAAAAAGTAATTTTCTGCATGGTTTTTGTGAAAATTAATCAGCTATAAAATTTCAATGGATTATTAACCGAGTTTCTTTTAGAAACATCGCGGTTGAGCCTAATAATGACAGTAAATATAGAATTTTGATGGAAAATTATGACATTTTTTGCGTTTTTATGCTTTTTCACTTGAATAACATTGAAAAATTTTATATACTTTACGCTATATTTTATATCATAAGCATGTCAGATTGCAGCCGCTTCTTAGGCTTTGCCAGGTAAAAAGGAAAATCAAGTAAAAAAAGATATTTTCAAGCGGTTCCGGTCTTTCATGTAAGGAAAAGGGAATCGTTTATGGAAGATTTAGAAAACAAAGTTGACGGGATTACTATGCCCGCAGAGGATTCACAGGTTTCTGTGGAAAATTCAAATGAATCATCGAATGAGCCTGAGACAATTTCATTTGCAGACTTGGGACTTGATGAAATCACTCTTGCCGCTATTGAGAAAAAAGGTTTTAAAGTTCCTTCACCAATTCAGGTTCTTGCAATTCCGCGTCTTTTGAATGGAGATGCGAACGTTATCGCAAAGGCCCGCACTGGAACTGGAAAAACCGCCGCTTTTGGACTTCCTCTTGTTCAGGATTTGCGTGAAGAAAGCGACCATGTCCGTGCAATAATTCTTGAGCCTACACGCGAGCTTGCCATGCAGACTGCGACTGAAATGGCTTCGTTTACAACTGGAAAATATCCGCGCACTGCTGTTGTTTACGGCGGAGCTTCGATGGGCGAGCAGATGAGAGCTTTGCGCCGCGGAGTTGAAATTGTTGTTGGAACTCCGGGACGTGTTCAGGACTTGATTGACCGCGGTGTTCTTGATATCAGCAAAATCGATTACTTTATTCTTGATGAAGGCGATGAAATGCTTGACATGGGATTCATCGAGGATATTGAGAATATTTTTGAATGCGCAAATCAGGATTGCCGTGTTCTTTTGTTCAGTGCGACAGTTCCGAAAGAAATTTTGAAAATTGCCCAGCGTTTTATGGGCGAATACGAAATTGTTGAAGAAGAAGGCTTTGAAGAAGAGCCGCTTTTGATTGAGCAGAAATATTGGGTTATGCGCGAAAGTGAAAAAGTCGATGCTTTGGTTCGTCTTATTGATATTTCGCCTGATTTCTTCGGACTTGTTTTTGTTCAGAGAAAATCTGATGCTGACTATGTTTCAAAGTCACTTGACGAGCGCGGATATGAAGCCGCCGCATTGCACGGAGATATTCCTCAGGGACAGCGTGAAAAAATCCTTGCGAGATTCCGTTCAAAGAAAACAAGAATTCTTGTTGCGACTGATGTTGCTGCTCGCGGAATTGATATTGAAGGCGTAACTCACGTTGTAAACTACGAGCTTCCTTTTGACGGTCCGACTTATGTTCACCGTATTGGACGTACAGGACGTGCCGGAGCTGCTGGAATGGCGGTTACTTTTGTAAAGCCGGAAGAAACCCGCAGACGTCTTAATTATCTTATTAATACTGTAAAGAAAAGTTCCAAGGGCGAAATTGTTGAAGACAAAGTTCCTTCAATAGAAGAAGTTCTTGAAGCAAAAAAGAGCCGCCTGTTTTCTGATATAAAAAACAAGCTTGGACTCAATCAGGAAAAATCTGAATCTCAGGCTGAAAGTGATTCTGTTTCCGCGGATGAAAATGCAGAAGCTAATGCTTGTGCAGAGCCAAAAGTTCCTCACTTAAGAAAAGGCGATCCTGTTTTTGACAAGCTTGCGGAAGAACTTTGCAACGGCCAGAATCCAGAGGAAGTTGTAGCTTCATTGCTTGCAGTTTCTTACGGCGGAATGCTGAACAAAAACCGCTACGGAAAAATCAACACTTATTCTGTTGAATCAAAAGGACGCGACAGAGACCGTGGCGGACGCCGTGAACGCGACCGTGGCTCAAGAAGAGGCGGAGATGCTTTTGTTGGCGATGATCAGCTTAGGCTTTATGTTCAGATGGGATGGGACGACGGCTACAATCCAAGAAAGATTGCGGATTTCTTCCATGACTTGCTTGGCGTTCCGGGGCGTAAAGTTGATGCAATTGATATGGCGGACAAATTTTGTCTTCTTTCTTTGCCGGCTGACGATGGAAGAAGAGCTATTGAGCTTTCCGAGCGCGATCGTTCTTTGCCGCATATGCACCTTGATACAAAAGTTACTGGCGGCGGACTTGGTGAGCGCGATTCATTTGGACGAGACCGTGGCTCAAGAAGAGGCGGACGCGACAGAGGACGTGAACGCGACCGGGGATTTGGACGCGACAGAGATTTTGGTGGACGTCGCGAACGTGATAGAGACAGGGGATTCCGCGGAGGTTCTCATGCAAGAGCTGGAGTTCACACTGCTACACAGAGAAGCGGTTCATCTTCATTCTTCAAGAGATCTGATGCTCAGGAATATTAATTTCAAATTTTAGATAGAAACGCTGCTAGAAATGGCGGCGTTTTTTTATTCTAGTCGCATTGACTTCAATGCTATTCATCAATAAAATAAAGAAATGTACGAAATAAAAGATTCAAAGCCGTTTGATACTGACGAAGAAGATTTTGACACTGTAATGGCTAGTGACATTTCATTTACAGGAAACATACGTTTTTCAAAGCCGTTTATGATAAAAGGAAAAATGAATGGAACAATCGAGGCTTCAAGTGATTTGCTTATCGATACAAATGCGGAAGTCAATGCTGATATTTCAACAGAACGTGTGCTTGTCCGCGGAAAAGTTGTAGGAAATATAAAGGGAAAAAAACTTGTTTATGTTGCTTCGACTGGTTCTGTAATTGGAGATATTTCTTCTGCGCAAGTTGTGCTTGAGCCGGGTTCTGTTTTTTCTGGAAAATGCTCAATGTCTGGAATGTAGTTTTTCAAGTTGAATTTTCAAGGTGCTGATTATGAATAAGAAAAATTGTTTTGCATTTATTATATTCTTTGTTTTTGTTTCCGCAGTTTTTTCCCAAGCCTCTCGTCCTGATGCTCTTAAGCTTTACCGTGAAGGAAAATACAAAGATGCTGTGGCTGTTTGTGAAGCTGAAATTTCTAACAATCCGAACAACATGGATTCCTATGCGGTGTTGTGCTGGTCGCTGGTTGGAAATAAACAATATAAGGAAGCCGAGCTTAGAGCTATAGAAGCGCGAAAAATAAATTCCTATGATATTCGTTTAATGGAAGTTCTTGGCGAGGCTAAATTTTATCTTGGAAAAAACAATGAAGCTCTCGATATGTTTCAACGTTATGTTGCAAATTCTTCGGAAACTGCGGCGCGGCTTGGAACTGCATATTATTACATGGGCGAAATTTATGTCCGCCAGACAAAATATGAGCATGCGGACATTTCTTTTAGCGCGGCTGTAAAATATGAGCCGATCTATAGCGCGCATTGGTGGACAAGGCTTGGCTACGCGCGTGAAATGTGCGGCGACTTTAAAAATGCCGTTACAGCTTATGACAGAGCGCTTGGCTTGAATTCCCAGAATTACGATGCTGTCCGCGGAAAAAAAAGATGCCAGGAGCGTCTTTAGTTTTTGGCTGATGAAAAATATTATTCATTTTGAAACTCTAGGCTGCAGGCTTAATCAGGACGAAACGGAAGGAGCCGCGCGTTCTTTTTCTGATGCTGGTTTTATCTGTGAATTCAATTCTATTTCGTCTGCAAAAAATCCTTCTCAAGATGTAATTTTAAGCGTGATAAACACCTGCACTGTTACAGGCAAGGCTGAACAGAAAGCTCGGCGCATAATCAGGCTTCTTCTTGAAAAATTTTTTAACGCGCCTTTGATTGTTACCGGCTGCTATGCGGAACTTGCTGATTCCGAAATAACTTCGATTTCCAAAAACAGAATTGTAATTGTTCCCGGCACAAAAAAATTTGTTTTAAAGGAAATTGCCGTTGCGATGAATGGTGGCGATCTTGATTTTAAAAGCGGAAAATTTAATTTTGAAAATCTAAAATCCTTTGTTAGCAAAAGAATATTTTCATTTGAAAGAATTGATTCTGCAAAAAAAATTCCAATGGCGATTAATCCGTTTGCTTTATATACGCCTGTTTTTGAAAAGCATAGTCGGGCGACTTTGAAAATTCAAGACGGATGCAATAATTCGTGTTCGTTCTGCAGAATTCATTTTGCCCGAGGAACTTCTGTTTCTCTTGAGCCTGAAAAAATTCTTGAGCGTGCGAAGGAAATTGAAAATTTAGGTTCTTCTGAAATTGTGCTTACAGGTGTAAATTTGAGCCAGTATGCTGGAATGTCAAAAGACGGTGCAATTTTTGATTTTAAAGATTTGCTTTCATTTTTGCTTTCTAATACAAAAAAAGTAAAATTTAGAATTTCTTCTTTTTATCCGCAGCATATAACAAAAGAACTTTGTGCAGTTTTGTCTGATAAAAGAGTTCAGCCGTTTTTTCATTTGAGCATTCAGTCTGGAAGCGATTCTATTTTGAATTCCATGCGCCGACCTTACAAACGGGAACAAGTTGAAAATGCGGTTCAGCTTCTTAGAGAATGCAAAATGAATCCGTTTATTTCTTGTGATATAATCGCAGGATTCCCAGGAGAAACGGAAGATGATTTTGAGCAGACTAAGTCATTGTGCAAAAAAATGAATTTCGCTTGGATTCACGCTTTTCCTTTTTCTGCAAGACCTGGAACATTGGCATTTTCTATGACACCAAAAATTCCTGAGCGGACAAAAAATGAGCGCATAAAGTGGCTTGCTGAAATTGCTGTTTCTGGAAAAATTTCTTATATAAATTCTTTTAAAGAAAAAACTGTTGAAGCGACTGTTGAAAAAAAAGTTTTGCAGAAATCAAATGGAAAAAATATTTTTCATGCCGTTACCGAAAATTTTCTTCATGCTGAATTTGAGTCTGAAAAAAAATTAAAAGCCGGAAGCGTTGCAATGCTGAAAATAATTTCCGCGCTTGAAGACAGCATAAAATGCGGAAGAGAAGAAGAGTGTTCCGCGGAACTTTTAAAATAAAAATGGACGCAATGGATTTTTCCAAAGCGTCCGTTGCTTTTTTACTTTAGAATTTGCAGTTTACACCAACATTTATAAAGCTGTTGTCTTTCCATTCGTAGAATTCGCTGTCTTCATCTTTGCAATGGATGTACATTCCGCTTAAAGTCAGTGTTAAATTTCCGTTTGGCTTGTATGCGATTTTAGGCTGAACAACAAGGTCTCCGCGTTCGATTCCCCAAAGCGCAGTAACTTCCGGCGCGATTTTATCATTCATCCAGGAATCTGTAATGTTTACGACAAGCTTGTTGTTTGTGTATCCTGTTTTGTCATAGTCAACATCGTAGGATTTCAATGCTGATTTCATTACACCGTAGTTAGAAAATCCTTCCGCATCATCAATTTTGTCGCCTTTGAAAATGTAAGTTCCAATTTCCTGAATGTTGATGTTAATGTTGTTAACCGGAATGTCCACATCAAAGCCCGCAAGCCATGCAATGCTGTTGTTATGAACCCAAGGATTATCGCCTGCAACATCGTCAGTCAAATTGTAGGCAAGTTCGCCGCGCAAGTTGAATCTTCCAAGCACAGTCGCTGCTTCAAGTCCGAATGTCTGCTTCCAGTCATATTCAAGTGAAGGCATTTTTGTTTTTCCGCTTAAAATTGTCGCGCTTAAATCTGCTGAAGGCTGCTTGTAATGTCCGTAATAGTAACTTGCGCCCCAGTCAAACGAGCCGAATGTGCCAGTGAGTCTAAGACCTGCTTGTGTGTATTTTAATTTTTGCGTGTCCGGGTACAAGTCGTTCTGGTCGAATTGCGCAGCTGCCATAAGTCCTGCTGTTCCGCTCGCTGCCGCCCACTTTGAAGCTATTTCAGTTACAGAATTTTTCAATTCTGTATATGCATCTGGCGTCCAAATTCCGTCTGTTGCGAATCTGTCTTTTTCCATGTATGGGGTCCAGATTCCTTCTAAGCGCAAATCGTTTTTTTCAAAGGAATATATTGCGCGGAACATAGGTGTGCTGAGCCTGCGGTCGATGTATTCAGGAACAATAAAGTCAGTGTAATCGTCCGCATTAAAATTATCCAGAACATGAAGCTTGTCGCCTTTTCCCCAGATAACTTTCATTTTTCCTGCTTCAAGTTTTAGTTTTCCGAAATAGCCGCGGACTGTAAGTTCATTTATTACATCCTGTGGATAATCTTTAATTGCGCTTTCGTCAAATTTCAACTGAATGTCCGCATCAACATTTGTACCTGAAAAATTGATTCCAAGTTTTGCAGATGGAGTTGCGGTAACCGGAAAATCTGAAACTGAGTCGTAGTCTGAATCTTTCTGGCTTTCGTATTCCGGCTTGTCAAGATACATTCTGCCCTGAAGTTCTCCTTCGCCGCTGAACGTAATTGAAGGACTTGATCCTCCGCCAAAACCGTCTGTGTCGTCAGAGAAACTTCCCCAGTCATCAAAATCCTGTGCAAATGCAAATGAACAGAAAATCATTGCAAGCGCAAAAATTTTGTTTTTCATATAAAGAAACTCCTTAGTTTTGCTTTTAGAATCTTCCTGTGTTCAAGAAGTCCTGTGTAAAGATTTTGTCTGGAAGAACTGTCTTTACATCAACTTTAAGAACCTTTATGGAAGTTGAATGTTTTGTCTGAACATTTTCCATTTTGTTTTCCATTGGAATGTTAAAGCCGTCAACATTTTCAATTTTGAAAACAGTAAGAGTTTTTATGAGTTTTCCGTTTTTGTCAAAAAGCTCTGTGTAAACAGGATAGTCTGTGGCTTTGTCTACCCAAACCATTCTGTAGCTGTACTGGCTTGACTTTGGATCAATCGGTGTGTTTTTTACAACTTCGCAATTGAAACCGTTCTTTGTTTCTTCCTTTATGAACTCGTGAGTGTCTTCTTCCATTTCGCGTGTAGAAAGATCGTCATAAGTTGCGTCAGTTCCCATGAAAGACTTTGAGCCTTCGCTTGAATTTACGCGTCTTGTGTTTTTTAATGCCGGAAGGTAAATCCATTTGTCATCTGGCGCGCCTTTGTTTTCAATCTGAAGAAATCTTGTGTCCTTTATGTTTGCTGGCGAGCGGAAATCCATGACTGCGCTTGTTATGTCGTTTTTGTTGCGTCCGTACTGAAGAACATTGCGCTGTTCTGTACTTCCGTTTTTGTCTGTTAGAAGCATTACAACTTGAGAGCGGCTGTAGTCAGGTTTTGCGACATCATGTGTTCTCTGCATGATTTCGTCTCCGCGAGCATCTGCGAACGCTACTAAAGTTCCTGCTGCAAGTGCCGCTGCCAATGTAAGTGTTTTAAATGTAAGTTTCATTTTTATCCTCCATGTTTTCCCCGGAAAAATCCGGGATTTTTTTTTATTTGTTTTCATTTTTTTCTTTTGGACGCATAAATTTTGGATCTGTTAGATTCAAAATTCCTGGAATAATTGTCATTGCAAGGAAACTTGATGTAAACATTACGATTGCAACCAGAATTCCAATGTAGCGCAAAACTATAAACTTGGAAAGTGTAAGAACAAGGAATCCAAGTCCTACTGCAAGCGCGTTTGTAAGAATTCCGCGTCCGCTCTTTCTGAATGTTTCCTTTAGAACTTCAACAACATTATCTGTTTTTGCTCTTTCTTCTCTATAGGTTGTCATAAAGTGAATTGTGTAGTCAATACCAACGCCGACTGCAACTGAAGCGATAATGCTTGTAATAAAGTCAAGATTGATTTCGCAGAATCCCATTGTCATGTAGTTAAGAAGAATACTGAATGCAAGCGGAATTGCTCCCAAAAGACCTGCCCAGCAAGATCTGAATGAAATTGCGATAATCAGGAATACAGAGAACAATGAAAGTGCAAGGCTTGTTATCTGGCTTGAAACAATCATACTTGTCATTCTGTGTTCCATCTGCGCTGAACCAGTTGCTTCGAGAGTGTAGCCTTCAGGAAAATGTTCTGCGGCATAATTTTTTGCATCTGCGATTATTATTCCGCTTTCCTCTGATGAATGGCTTCTAAGCTGGCAAGTTATGCGCATTTCCTTTGGATTCATGTCGTCATCAATAAATCTGTCAAGCGAGCCACTTAAAAGTGTAAGATAGTTTTCAACAACATTTTTCAGTTCTTCACGGGTTGCAACTGGATACTTTGAAGTGTCGTAAGGAATTTCATAGTATGCAGTTCCATTGTAGTTAACCTGTTTCATAAGCTGGTTAACAATATCTTCTACGGAAGCATATTGTCCGCCTGCTTCAACATAAGCCTTGTACAAAAGCTCAAGGATTTCTTTTGTTGTCATTGAAGTTTCAAGCTGCTCGCTGTAAGCAATGTTTGGATCTACAAAATCCTGCGCAGGAGAAGTCTGTGTTTCTGAATCATCTGTGCCCCAGTTTGACCAGTCGTCAGAAGAGACAGAATTGTCTGTTCCAAAGTCAGAGCCCCAGTCATCCCATCCGTCAGAAAACCCGCTTGAAGAAGAGTCTGATGATTCGCTTGAAGAAACTGGCTGTGCTCCAGGAACGTGCCAGACTTGGTTTATGCGTTTTATAAATGTTGTGAATGAAACGATTTTTCCAATGTTCTCATGGTTTGCAGCAAGATAATGCTCCATGTTGTCAACTGCCTTCAAGAGTTCAGGATTTGAAATGTCACCTTTTTCTTGTCCTTGAATTACAAAGAAGAGACAGTTTGAACCGGCGTATTGCTGGTCGATGTGGTCAACGTCTTTTCTGAAGTCGCAGTTCTTTGGAAAGTAGTTGATTAAGGCTGTGTCAATTTTTAGAACTTTGAGTCCAGTGAATGAAAGAACAATTATGATAATTGAAGTAAGTACAAGCCGTGGAACAGAGCCACAGAAGAATTTGTAGATTGAATAAAGCGTGTCGCCGCTAGCTTCTGCTTCTGTTTTTCCGCCACGCTGAATTTTTGCCAGCTCAAGACGGCGCTTTGCTTTTTCCATTTTTGCTTTTACTTTCGCAGTGAGCTTGTCGATGTTGCGTTCTCTTTTTACAGCTTTTCTGTAGTCCTTTAAAAGAAGTACTGCAGGAATAAATGTTATGGAAAGAAGAAGCGAAAGTGAAACTCCAACCGCTGTGAATACTGCGAAACTGTGCAAAGGTCCGAGCGGGCTTGTTATAAGTGAAACGAAGCCGACAATTGTTGTAATACCAGCAAGAAAAACAGCAACGATAACTTCATTCAACCCGGAGAAAACGCAGTCTTCATATTTTTCTCTTGTCATTTCACCTTCGACGCTGTTGATTGCAATGTAGTAATGTGAAAGAACATGGATTCCGTATGCAGAGCCGACTGCAATTAACGAAACTGGAATTACGCTTGAAATCAAAGTGAAAGTTATTCCAAAGAATCCCATCATTCCAACAGAAATTATTGTTGAAAGCAAAACCGTGCATAAAGGAAGAAGCATTCCTGTTACTGTTTTAAAGCTCATATAAAGAGAAAGAAGAACAACAACAATTACAAGCGGAATCAAAACCAACAAGTCTGAAATCATAAACTGCTTTGATTCTTCGGAAAGAACAGGCTCTCCTACAAATTTCACATTGAGATGATGCCCGTCTGTTTCTTCGTTTACAATCTGTTTTACTTTTGCAAGAACTTTTTGCTGCCTCATAATGTCAGTGCCAAGTTTTCTGACTTGAGCTTTTATTTCTTTTATGTTCGATTTTGTCTTTGCGATTTCCGCATTGATTTCTGTTTTGTTGTCAGCAGTTTTTGCCTGCTCTGTAAGCTCTGCAAGTTTAGCTTGGTTTTCTTCCAATGAAAGAGTTTCATCACTTTTTGGACGAAGTGAAATCTGCATTTGAAATCCAGTACTGTCGTCATTCACGATTACGCGGTTGTACATATCATGCCATTCTGCAAGCCGTGATTTCAGCTGAAAAATATCTTCGTCTGTTCCTGTGTATGTGTCTGGAATAAGCTGTGTCGCTGATATTGATCCGTTTTCATCGCAGACATAATCGATGTGGGTAACAGAATCTATATCTTCAACTTCCGGCAATTCAAGAGTTCTGTCAGTGATTTTTCTTACAACATCAATGTATTCTGGAGTAAGTATTGTTGTTCCGCTTTTTGTTTCTAATGTGATTCCAATAGAAAGCATGCTTCCGAATTCGTCTTCGGTTTTTGTAAGCAAGTCATAAGATGTATCCTTTTGCGGGAAGAATGAGCGAAGCGAATTTTCAAGGGCTAAATTCTTTAAGAAGAATCCGAAGAATCCTGTGAGCAGAAGCGTGGCTACAATTATTGCCCAAGGATACCTAAAAAAAGTTTTTAGAAATTTCTTTTTCATAAAATAATCCTTTCCTGAATAATGTTCAAAAGATTAAACCTATTGATATATAAATATAATGTTTTTTTTATAAAATGCAATAGGTTTTGTAAAAAAAATGTAAAAAAGTTTAATTATTTAAACTTATTGACATTTTGCGAATTTAAACTATATTATTAATGATACTTGAAAAAATGCGAGGTTCTGCAAATGGCAATAAGCAAGTCTGAATTAAAAAAAATACATGAAATGCTCAATAAATGCGGTCCTCTTTTTATAGCTTTTGGCGATGAAGTGCGCCAGAAACTTATTCTTGACATAGCTGATGCCGGCGAAGAAGGAATAAGTGTTATGGATTTAACTTCCAAGTCAAATCTTTCGCGCCCTGCGATTTCTCATCATTTGAAAATTTTAAAGGATTCTGGATTTGTAAAAACAATAAAACGCGGAACTTGGGTTTTCTACAAAATTTCCATTTCAGAAAATTTTGCAGAAATTGACAAGCTTGTAAATGAAAGCCTTAGAATCATAGAAAAAGTAAGAAAAGAGCAGGCTGAATAATTTTCAGTTCAGACCGTCAACAATTTGAATTCCTGAGCTTGCTCCGATTCTGTTTGCTCCAGCCGAAATAAAATCCAGCGCTTCTTGTGTAGAATGAATTCCTCCGCTTGCTTTTACTCCCATTTCATTTCCTACGGTTTTTCTCATCAGCTCAACGGCGTGGATTGTTGCTCCGTTTGGCTTTTTCATTGAAAATCCTGTGGAGGTTTTTACAAAATCAAATCTTGCGTTTTTTGCGCAAATGCAAGACTGAATTATTTCATCGTCATTCAAAAGTGTTGTTTCCAAAATCAGCTTTGTTAAAACTTTTCCTTTGCGCGGAAGTCCGTCCTTTTCTGCAAACATTGAAGCTTCTTGAACGCTCTTTGTTAAAAATGAAAGTTGCTGTGTAAGCTCATTCCACTTTTTGCTTTTTACAAGGTTCAGGTCGATTACAAAGTCAAGCTCGTCCGCACCGTTTGTAATTGCAATGTCAGCCTGAGACATTTTTGATTCTGTTCCGCCGGCGCCAAGCGGAAAATCTATTACAGTGCAGACTTTTGTTTGCGAGCCTGAAAGAATTTTTGCCGCAGTTGAAACAAAAACTGGATTTATGCAGACGCTTGCAAATCCGTATTCTTTTGCTTGCTGGCAGAATTTTTCAACTTGTTCTTCCGTAGCTTCCTGTGAAAGAAGTGTCTGGTCTATAAAGTTTGCAAGTTCTTGTTTTGTCATTTCAAGGTCCTCCAAATAAGTTTGTTGTCTATGATTTCGCAGGCGATTTGACCTTCGTGCTCAAGGCAGGAAAGATATGAACGCAATGTTGTGCCGATTAAATAAAACGGAACAACTTTCATTTTTATTGATGAATAGTCGGCGATTGCTTTTAAAAGCTCTTCCGTTGTCCTGAATCCTTCTTTTATTTTTTTTAAAATGAGAGACTCAAATTCGTAAGTAACCATTATGTTTATTTCTGCAAATGCGTTTATTGTTGCGAACGTGCATTTTGAGCCGTGGCCGGGAATATAAAAATCAGATTTTATCGATGCGATTTTTCTTACTGATTTTCTGAAGTCCTTTTGATTACATAAAAACGGAATCCATGTTTTTTTTAAAAGTTCAATTCCAAAGAAACTGTCGCCAAGAAAAAAACTTTTTATTCCGTCTGACTTGTCCTGAACTAAAATTCCAATCTGATCAAAAAAGTGTCCCGGAAGAAAATGGAATGAAATAAAAACATCGTCAAGCTCAATTTTTTCTTCAGTTAAAATTCTGTCTGTAAAAATTGGTTCTGGCGGCATAAACTGCGGAATATCAAATTCTTTTAGTGAAACTCCTCCGCAGTAAATTGCCCCGATTATTGCGGGAACTTCCATTATTCTCGCGGATTCAGCAGAAGCCCAGATTTGAGTTTCTAAATTTTTTTTCAGATATAAAGAGCCGCCGCAGTGGTCAGCGTGCGAATGTGTTTGGATTACTGCTTTGATTTTTTTTTCAGGAAAGAGAGAGGAAAGTGTTTCAGCAATGAGTTTTCCATCTTCTTCTGACTGCCCTGAGTCAATAAGAAAAATTTCATCATTGCTGAAAACAACTCCAATGTTTGTGGAGTGGCAGAACATTCCAACGTTAGCTGAAAGTTTTACAAATGATTTTTCATTTATAGCCATTGTTTTGCCAGCTCCAATTTTTATTAAACTTCAGCGGCCTCAATAGATTTTACAGTGTAATCATATTTGTGGTCGTTTATTGTGAATGCTCTTTGCTCTCCGTTTTTCATATCAAGAAGATTGTTTCCGAGTGGCGAAAGATAAGAAATTATTCCTTCATCAACATTTGATTCCCACGGACCAAGAATTGTGTAAACAACTTCATTGTTTTCGAGGTTGTTATGCAATGTAACTTTTGTTCCGAATGAAACAAGCGATGTCGTCGCCGTTGTAGGATCAAATACAACTGCGCGCGAAAGTTCTTCCTTGAGTTTTGAAAGCTGAACATTAAGACGATGCTGGGCTTCTTTTGCCGCGATGTATTCAGCATTTTCCTTAAGGTCGCCTTTTTCTTTTGCCTCGCCGATTTCAGCAGCAACTTTTGGAAGTTGAACTTTTTCAATGTCTTCAGCAAGCGAGCGTTTGACATCGAGCATTTTTGCAGTAACCAAAAGTCCTTTTGGAGCTTCCTGCTTGATTTCTGCTTCCTGGAATTTGAAGTTTGGATATTTTTTCAAGATCCCGTTTCTTAAAGCGGCTTTGTATTGCAGTTCAAGTTCCGAAAGATCGCTGACCATTGTGTACATTCTTGTGATAACATCAGTTGAATTTGAAAGCATATACTCTAGCATTGGATTCTTGTCTTCGTTCAACTTGTTTCCAAAGAGAAGGGAAGTGGCTTCTTTTATAGTCTTTGTGTTTTCAACTGTGTTTACGTGATTGTTTTTTTCACGGTTGCAGACTGAAATTATGTTGACCAAAGTTACGAGCTGCTTTTCCTCTGAAATTTTTGCTTCAACAAACCATTCTTCAGTTTTGCATTTAGAAATAAAGTAGTTTACAGCATTTCTATTGCTTCTGTAGTCGTTGAAAATATCCTGAACAAGGCGGACAGCTTTTTCTTTTTTTCCGGCTGAAATAATTTCTGCGATAAGATTTTTATCAAGCACAGTCGGGAACAGGAATGTGTACTGAGAGTCCCAGTCCGGAAGCATCTTGATATTCGCAAGGAACATTTTCTTGAGGTGGGTGTTTTTTGTGTCCTTGAGTTTTGTGTACATTTCGCGCGGATTTTCAATTTCTGAATAAAGCTCGGCGAATGTGAACTTTGCAGGATTTTCAAGTGCGGAAATCCTTTTTACAATTTCCTGAACAACAAGATAAGAAGCAACGGTCTGCTCATTTACCGAAGTAAATGCCTTGAGGTAGTTTGCAAAGTAGCTGAACATTTCGGAGAACTGGTCGTCAGAAGGGTCTTCAATCGCTTCAAGATAACGCGCCATTATATCGATTCTCGGGAAGAATTCCTTGTTTGCCTTGAATTCATTTGCAAGACGCTCAGATTTGCTGAGTTCCCTGTCGCGTACTGTGTAGAAATTCGCATCGTTTGGATTTACGCAGAACGGAGCTTCGGCAAGAATTTTCTGAGCTTTTGCGTGCCAGCTTGTCCATTCGCTTGAGCCTTTTGTTTTTCCGTCTTTGTCTTTAACTGCATCTTTTAAAATCGAAGGAACAAGTTCCGCCTTAATGTGCTTTTCGTCGCAGTTATTATTGTAGCTTTTAATTATTGTCTTTAAAGTCCATGGAATGTCTGACTTTACTTTTTTTACAAGCTCTTCATGCTTTACAGTTTTCTTGTAGACTTTGATGTGGTCTTTTGCAAGAGGCTGAAGTGCGCTGACTGCCATTTTCAAGGACATTGTGTGAACGCCGGTTTTCTTTCCGAAGTTGATTGTAAGAATGTCGCCTTCGACTTTTGAAATAATTCCAACGCCCCAAGTTCTGTGGTAAACGTAATTTTTTGCATCGAATGCAATGTGCTTTTCAAAGTCGTTGATTGCTTCAAAAACGTTGCGGAACGACTGGTTTAAATTTGAAGATTTTATGTAGTCTTCAAGATGCGAGTGGTCTGCGTATTTTCCGCGGAAACATTCTGTGATTTCCTTGCGCGCCCAGGAATCCTTGCTGTAGATTTCAAGAATAAGCTTTAGAATGCTTATTGCTGTGTCCCATTTTGCAGTTTCCTTGTAATATGCGTAAAGTTCCTGCATGAGAATTGCTGATTTGTCCTCACTGATTGTCTTTGCAATTTTGCGCTGAACCAGCATAAAGAAATCAAGTTCTTCTGGAATATAGGAAACAAGAATTGACCATATAGCTTTTGCTGAACCGATGTTTTTTGCTGCGACAAAGCGGAGCAATGCCTTTTTATAGTAATTTATTGCGGCTTCTCTGTTTCCCTGCGAATCATAGCGTTCAGCAAGAATGCGCGCCATTTCAGCTTCTTCAAAGTCAAGTTTTACAATTTTTTCATAAAGCTCCCAAATCCTGTCGTCATTTGAAGCCTTGTAGTAATCTGCGAGTTTTCTTAGAGCGAGCTTGTTCTGCGGATCGTCTTCAAGAATTGAATTGCAAAGATATTCAACGAGTGATTCCTTGTGGTTCTTTTCAAAAATATCAAAAAGCGCGTAAAGGGAGCTTGTGTCTACGGAACCTGTACGCATTGCAATCATTCCTGAAAGATAAAGGGCTACAATGCTGTCTTTTGTGTGCGCAAGCTGCTCATCGCAGATATCCTTGATGGCGTACTCACAGTTCTGGTTTCTGCATTCGTCAAGGACTTTTTCAAGTTCTTCGATGTTGTTCTTGGTGAAGTTTGTAATTCCCGCTCGTGTCCATGTTTCTGCCTTCAGCATTTCGCGGACAGAATTTTCAAGTTCTTCAGACATAATGTTTGCTCCTAGTTTTTTTATAAACCTCTCTGTTTTTTCAGAGGTTTCCAAATCTGTATAAATTATGAATTTCAGGATCAAGAATTTTCATCTTGAGCATGACTTCCGAAATACTGCTTGACTTTTCTTTTGACGAGATATAGTAATCTATAAGCCAAAAATAAAGGTTCAAGAGCCTTGGTTTTATAACTTCCTTGTTGCTTCCGGGATCTTTCATTTCGCTTTCTCTGGCAAAAATTTCCTGCCTAAGGCGAATTACTTCCTGCGCTCTTAAAAGTCTTTTTACGGTAAAAACTTCAAGTATGACTCCGTAAACTGCAACCCATTCCTGCAACGCTTCGCCTGTATAGCCAATTTCTTCGACTTTATTTATTAGAGCCTTTATCATTGGCGAATCCAGGAAAAAAAAGTCTATTTTTTTTGCATCTATATAAAAAGCTTCCCTGAAAAGCATTTTTGCATTTTTGGTTTCCCCGCAAAGCGCATAGCAGTCGGCGACTTCCGCAACAATGGCTGCCTGCCCGGAAAGAGTTCCGTTTGCTTCCTTTAAAAAGTTAAGGGCGACTTCATAAGAGCCCAGTTTTTTGTAGCAAAGCCCGGTTTTTCTTAAAATTTCAGACTTGAGCCTGCTGTCTTTTTCGTCCGCCGCCTTGCTGTAGCATTCCAGTGCGAGCGAAAAAATTCCTTTTTTAAAGGAATAAATTGTTCTTTCGTACTTTTCGCTTTTTTTTCCGGTTATAAAGACAAACTGCTTCCATTGATTCAAAAGAGTTTCGCCTTGTTCAAAACTGGAAAGGCTGGGAATTGAATTCAGTGTGTCAATCCAGAATCCGCAGCATTTTATTGCAAAAACAATGCTTTCGTCGTCCAGATTGATAGTCAGCGCATCCTTGAGCATTTCTGAAGCTTCTGAAATATTGCAGATTTCAATGAGTTTGAATGCATCGCAGAGCGCATTTTCTGACTGAATACCCATAGAATTCAATTATATATATTTGGAAGATTTAGTCAATGTGATTTTCTGCAAAAGGGGGCATTATTTATAATGGTTTTTTAATATGTTTGTCAATAGTTTTGTGCCTCATAGTTTAAAAGTTTTAGATTTTTTTGTTTGGTCTGAATTTTTGTTCTTGAAAATTTCAATTGATAAATAATTGGAATTTATTTATCATGGCTTTATGAAAAAAAACAGCCGATTTCTTTCGCCATCGCTTCTTTCCGCGGATTTTTCAGATTTGACCTCTGCATTTAAATTTATAGAAGAAAAGGGCAGTTCCTTTGTTCATGTTGATGTTATGGACGGGCATTTTGTTCCGCAGGTTTCTTATGGCCAGCCTGTAATCAGTTCAATCCGAAAATGCACAAAGCTTCCGTTTGACGTCCATCTTATGATTGAGCGTCCTGAAAATTCAATTGTTTCCTATATAGAATCTGGCGCGGATTTTGTTACTTTCCATATAGAAGCAACTTGCCATGCAGACCGATGTGTTCAGCTTGTTCATGACGCCGGAAAAAAAGCCGGAATCGCATTGTGCCCGGCAACTCCTTTGAGCGCGGTTGAAGAACTTTTGCCTTTTGTTGACATTGTTCTTGTTATGTCTGTGAATCCTGGGTGGGGTGGACAAAAACTTATTCCATATACTATTGAAAAAATCAGAAAACTTGCCGATATACAGAGAGAGAAAAACTTTAAATATCTTATTTCTGTAGATGGCGGCATAAATCAAGAAACCTTGGAGGATGTCCTTGAAGCGGGAACAGATATTGTTGTTTCCGGCTCGTCATTTTTCAGGGGGAATTTAGAATGGAAATAAAAAAACGCTTTGTACTGGCTTTTCTTGTTTTGACTTTTGCGCTTCCGTTTGCATTTAGCCAGAAAAGTTCATCAGGTGAAAGCGCGGCGGATTCTTTTGTGCAAGGTCTTATTTGCTATAAGGACAAAGCTTGGACTGACGCTTCTGTGTTTTTGAGGCAGGCAGCGGATTCAGAGGAATATTCAACGGATTCAACTTGGTTTATGGTTATTATGAGCCTTGTTTATTCTGAAGATTTTTCTTCTGCTGTAAATGCCTGCGATTATTTTATTTCTGTTTTTCCGGAAAGCTCTTTGCTTCCTGCAGTTGAATATCAGCGTGGAAGAGCATTGCATAGCACCGGGCAGAATGACAGCGCGGTAATGGCTCTTGGAAGTTTCTGCAATGAATATCCAGAAAGCAAAATGTATTCTTCCGCATTGTACTGGATTGCCGAGTGTTTTTATGAGGACTACGATTACGAGACAGCCCGATCTTTGTATGAAAGAATTATTTATGAATATCCAGACAGCGCAAAATGCAGCGACGCGGAATTCAAACTTTACCTTATAACTCAGCGCGACCGTGAACAGAAGCTTCTGTACCTCTTGAAGATGACTGGCGAAGAATATCTTAGTAGCAAGGAAAATTATGAGCGCGAGCTTAGAACTATGCAGTCGGAAGATATTGCCGAGCTGAAAAAGCAGCTTAGAATTGCAAACAGCAGAATCAGGGAGCTTGAAGAAAATGCTTCATCCGGTTTGCCTTCTGCTTCAAATGTCCGTGCGGAAAATTCGAATGAAGGAATTACAGTTTCTTCTGCCGGAATTGAAGATGAGGAAATGTATTCTTTAAAAGAAAAAGCCGCTTTGATTCAGAAACTTCTTGATGAAAAATATGGGGGAAAGTAATGAAAAAAAAATTATTTGCTTTTGCTTTTTTTACCTCTTTTGTTTTTACTTTGAATGCTCAGAATGAAGATCTTTCTTTTGTAATGCAAAAAGATTCTTTGGAGAAAAAAGAGATTCCTTCATATTCAGTGGAAAAAAATATTGTAATTGACAAGGACGAAATCCGGCTTGCACTTGACAGTACAACTGGAGCTTTTTCTCTTTACGCGCTTCCTGAAAAAGGTCATGAAATTGCTCTTCTTTCAAGCTATGATTCAGGCTCGGCATCTTTTTTTGCTCTTAAAGCTGGAAGAAAAGAATACAAACTTGCCCGCGGAACTGGAATAAAAACAGAATGCCGAAGAACTCCTTTGGGGGCGCAGATGGCTTATCTGGTTCCGAATGTTGCCCAGGTTGTTGTTGACTTTAGCTTTCTTCCGTCGATTCCTAATTCCACAAGAACCGATATGCTGCGTGTTACTGTTTATACAATCAACCTTGGAAAAAACATTCAGTCGTTTGCACTGAAAGGCGTGTTTGACACTGTTCTTGGCGAAAATACTTCAGCGCATTTTTCTACAGCGGCTAGAAGCAAAGTCAATTCTGAAACTTTGTTTACAGATATGTCTGATGATTTGTGGATTCGCTCTAGCAATGCAAAAGCGGCGGTTCAATTTCTTCTTGAAGGAGCTGGAATAAGCAGACCTTGCAATGTTGTGCTTGCGAATAAAGAAAATCTTGTAAATTCTTCCGGCTGGATTCCTCCTGTTCAGCATGGAAAAAGCTTTACATCTGTTTTGTCGTACAATAATTCTGCGCTTTGCATAAACTGGGACACTGCGTATCTTGATCCGCTGAAAACTTCTGCCGTCGGATTTTTTATTTCAGTTGCCACGGACGGAGAACTTCCTGCTGGAAAAAAATTTCTTTCAGATTTAGCGAACGGAAAAACAATGCTTGGAATTTATTCTAAAGTTGCTGTTCCGACAACAAACGTTGCGCCAGCTCCAACTCCTCTTACTCCTCAAGAAGCCGGACTTTCAGAAAAAGAAATTCACGACTATACAAAAAATGGAACGCCCTTTGTTGAAGTTACAGAAGAGCAGCTTGATCCTGAATATATCCAGAATTTACTTGACCACATAGCTTCTCTTTCAAATGACGTTGACAAGGAAGAACTTGCCCGGCTTAATTCAGAACTTGATTCAATTCTTGCAAAACTTGGAGTTCAAAGATAAATGGGACGCTCCAACCTGGACACAGCAAAACATCTCATAAAGCGCCGCAAATTTGATCTTGCAATAAATATTCTTGAATCTTACGAGGATATTTATGAAGGTGATTTTGAATATTACCTTGCTTTGGGAGTTGCTTATTTGTATGCTGATGTTCCAGGAAAAGCTTCCCAGAATTTTAGAAGCGCGCGTGAAATAAAAATAAAAAACACACAGCTTCTTTTGGGGCAGGCGGTTATTTTTCTTAGGCACGGAGAAACCGACAGGGCTCTTGAGTATTATCTTGAAGTGCTTGACATTGATCCAAGAAATTCGATTGCGCGCTCGGCAATGGAATTTATCAGGCTTTACGGAGATTATACGACAATCTGCAAATGGGTTGATTCCGGCGACATAAAAAAATTCTATCCGCCACTTGGAATGAATCCGGACATTATAAGAAACTGCGTTCTTGCGGGGCTTTTGACAGGAATTGTTTGTTCTGTGCTTATGGTTTATGAGCCTTGGAAAAAGTTTAATAAGCCGCTCACTGAATTTGATTCAAAGTTTTCTCTTTCTACGGAAGAAATAAAAAATCCGCTTCAGATAAATATTTCTGAAAAAGATTTTACTGTTAAGCTTGAAAAAAATCAGGTTGCTTCTGTTTTTAATTCTGCAAAAAAATATTTTGGTGAAGGACGGGATAATGCCGCGCAAGTTGAGCTTAATAAAATTCTAAACAGCAATGCGGCTTCTTCAATCAAGCAAAAATCTTTGGAGATGACGGAGCTTTTTAAAGAGCCTTCATTCAGTTCTCTAAAGGATAATTATTCTTATCTTGAAGTGAAGGAAAATCCGTTGCTTTACCAGAATTGCTATGTGATTTGGGATGGCACTGCTGTAAATGAATATCAAAAAAGCGACGGTTCCTGGGGCTGTATGCTTCTGGTGAATTATATTCCGGCTGAAGAAAAACGCTCTTCAATTGGAACTGTAAAAGTTGTTTTTGAAAAAGCTCCAGCGCCGCCTGTCGATATGGAAAAGCCGGTTAGGTTTCTTGCTAAGATAAAAATTGAAAATGGAGAACTGTATCTTTTTGGCTGCGGAATTTATCAGCAGTTAAAGGGCAGAACGCTTGGAGAGTCTTAAAGTTCAGCTGAAAAGTTGGTTTGCGTTGCAGGCTTTTATTCATCCGTTATTGTTTCGGATAATTTTTATTAAGGAATTTATATGAAAGAATTTTTACCCTATGACAGTGTTAGAATCGATGCATTGAAGCTCGCTCATAAGATTTATCAGCAGGACAAATTTGTTCCTGATGTTATTTATACTTCTCTGCGTGGCGGCGCATACATGGCGAACGTAATCAGTGAGTATTACAAAGTCGCTTTAAAAAATCACAAGCCTGTTTTGTATGCCGCTGTTGTTGCAAGAAGCTATACCGATGTTTCCCAGCATTCTGCGGTTAGAATTGACGGCTGGACTTATTCCCCGGATTATCTTCGTGCCGGCGATAAAATTATGCTCGTGGATGATATTTTTGATTCAGGAAGAACTTTGAATTATCTGGTTGGAATTCTTTTGGAAAGAGGAGTTCCGCGTGAAAATATAAAAATTGTTGTGCATGATTATAAAGTGTACAAATGGAAGGAGCAGCTTCCTATTCAGCCTGACTATTGGTGCAGAAAATTTGAAATTTCAAATCCAGAAGAAAACAATTGGATTAACTATAACAGCCACGAACTTGTCGGGCTTACACATGAAGAGCTTGAGGAAAATTTTTATAAGCCTTACCCTGATTTGCGTGAGGTTTTAGAACCGATTTTTAAGGATGAATAAATTCCATGAATGAAATGCGATTGTCTGTAAAAAAAATTATAAGTATTCTTTTGCTTTTTACTTTTAGCAAGCTTTTTGCTTTTGAAGAAAAAAATATTTTGAGTCCTATTTCTGGAGTTTGGAAAAATAAACAGGCTCTTGTTTTAAATTTGGAAAAAGGCACGGACGTTTATTATTCTTTTACAGGCAGCGATCCTTATGTTTCTGGATTTTCTTATGATTCTCCTGTTCTTATTGATCAGACTGGAGATATAACTGTGAAGATTACATCGATTGCTCAAAGCGGCGAAAGAAAAGATTTTACAATTGAATACAATGTCGAAGAGAATTCAGAAGTTGAATATAGCATTCAGTCAAAAGAATTTATAAATTCAATAAATCAAAATCCTACTGTTCTTTATATTTCTGGAACTGATTTTTTTATTCCGTCTGAATTTTTGTATTCTCTTGAAAATTCCAAAGCTCCATATTTAAAGTCAAAGCTTTTTCTTTCAGGTAAAAATTCTGTGGAGCGTTTTGTTTCTTGCTTTGCTGTTGATTTTACAGGAAATAATTTTTTTCATTTTGTAATTCAAGTTCTTCCTGCTGAAAAAACTACCGATTCAAAAGTCGACAATGTTCCGTTTGAAATTTCAGAGTGGAATAATTTTTCTTTTAAGGATAAAAATTTTATTTACAGAATTGATGATGAAAACTGGAAGTCTCCATCGGAATCAAGTTTTATTGACAGAAATTATGCTCATAAAATTTCTTGGCAGCCAGTTGAATTTTATCCCGGAAATGAAATTTTTGAATATGAGCTTCCGGCAAAACCTTTGGTTTTTTCCAAAAAAGACAAAAATGGTGTTGTCGAATTTTTTATAGATGGAAATGAGAATTTCACATTTGAAAAAAATTCTCCTTTTGCTTATGCCGATGCGTTTGAAAATGAAGATATAAAAAGTTCTGCTTGCTTTAAAATTTTTTACAATGGAAATTATCAGGGAACAATTGACGCTGATTTTTCTATAGACAGGCTTCCTCCAGAACCTCCTGAAATTTTTTCATCATCTGTAGGAAAACTTACGAGAATAAAATCGTTTTTCAGAATTTCAAGTGAGCCAGATGCTAAAATTTTTTATGCTTTGAGCAAGCCTTTTGAAATACCAGACGGATTTGTAGAAAGCGCGCAGTCTGAATTTGAAAAGATAAATCCTACTAATTTTTCTTTGTACAAGGGTAATGAAATTTTTCTCAAGTCTTCAGATAAAAACGCAGTGTTTTATAAAGTGTGCGCATATTCTGTTGATGCGTCTGGGAATAAAAGTGAAGTTTCAGAAAAGAAAATAATCATTGATGAAACAAATTATTATCTTTTTGCAAATTCGCAAAATGAAATTCAAGACGGCTCTTATGATAAGCCGTTTAATTCTTTTGACCAGCTTATTTCAGTTTTGAAATCTTCAAATAAAAAACTTAGGTTTCATATTTATGGAAACATCGAAATTCCTGATAACGAATTTTTAATTTCAAAAGATTGCACTTTTATAGGCCATGATTCCAGTTTAAGCTTTAAAGAAAATACTGCTGTAAAAATTTTAAATGCAAATGTTGAATTTGAAAATCTGATTATTGAAAAGAAATCCCGAGATGAAAATTTTCCGCTTATTTCTGCAAAAAATTCTTCTGTTGGAATTTCTGACTGTGAGTTTTTCGCAGTGTTTTTGAAAAGAGGCACCTTGCTTGATTTGGAAAATTCAAATGCTCAGATTGAAAATTCTGGATTTACAATTCAATCTGATTCTTACGCTTGCGGAATTTCTTCTGAAAATTCAAATGTCAACTGCAAAAATTCAAGGTTCACATCGGTTGCGGAGTCTTGTTTCAATGTGAAAATTTCAGGCGGAACTTGTTCATTCTCTGATTCGTCTTTTTCTTTGATTGGAATTTTTGGACGCGGAATTCAAGTTCTTAATGCAAACGCTTCAATTGTTCAAAATGAATTTAACGCAAGACTTTCTGATTCAACTAAAAAAAGTTCTCCAATTTGGAGCAATGTAAATTCTGTTGCGTCAGAAAAAAATATTCAAAAAGGATTTTAAGCTTTATGGATTTTCTTGTTGGAATCGACGAAGCGGGAAGAGGTCCTTTGGCTGGTCCTGTTACGGCCGGATGTGTTCTCTTGCCTATTGATTTTCCTGTGGAAATTTTAAATGACAGCAAAAAACTTTCTGAAAAAAAACGTGAAGCTGCATCTGATGTTATAAGAGAAAAATCTTGCTGGGGAATCGGAATTGTCAGTGAAAAAATAATTGACGAGATAAATATTCTTCAGGCTGATTTTAAGGCAATGAAAATTGCTTTTGATATGATGAGAATGAAACTTCCTGCCTGGTGTGAAAAAAATAAATTCAATTTTGAGCAATGCAAAAATTCCATGCAAATAATTGTCGATGGAAATATGTTGCCTTTTACTGATAAAAATCTTGATATAAAAGCAGTTATAAAAGCTGATTCAAAATTTCCTTGTGTTATGGCGGCAAGCATTTTGGCAAAAGTTCAGCGTGATAAAATTATGATTGATTACGATAAACTCTATCCGGAGTATGGGTATGCAAAGCACAAAGGCTATCCAACTCTTGCGCATAAAGAAATTTGCCGCCGTTTAGGACCGTCTCCCATTCAGCGGCTTTCGTTTAAATATTAGTATTCTGTTTTTTCAGCGTCAGGCTGTCTTTTTGAAACAACATGAAGTCTGCCTGAAATTTCCTTGCGCTCTGCTCTTCTTTCTGAAACTAAGCGGCTTTCGCCTTTTCTGCGGTAAACTTTTTTTGCTGGCTTTTCTTCTGACATTCCGCTTGCTGCATATTTTGCTTCTTTTGCGGCTTTTTTTTCTGCACGGAGCTTTGCGCGTTCCTTTTGAATTTTTTCAACAGCTCTTAAAGATTCGTCCATTCCGCCCAAAAAACTTTTCATGTCATCTGCAAAAACAACAATGTCGCGTCTTTCATCTTGTCCGTCCTTTATTTTGCTTTCAACAATCTGAAGAAAAACATCTCCATTGCGGTTTTCTTTTACGTTGAAATAATACGAACGTTTGTCCAGGTTTACCTGATTTGTAAAAAGTTCTCCACGAATTCCCATAATGTCCTTCCCTAAAAATTTAGTTTGATTTTTTTGCATCAAAAAAGATGCAGGATATGACTCCTTGAACTTTACAGCATTTTAAAATTTATTGCAAGCATCTCCATTATAAAAACTGACTGCAAATATTTTTCAGTTCTTCAATTAGCTCGTTCATGCCTTCTTCTTCAGTTGAAAATCCAAAGCTGAATCTTACTGCGCTTTCTTTTTCTTTTGGAGTTAACTGCATTGTATCAAGAACTGGTCTGCCTTTGTGCGAAGATGAACACGCGCTTCCTGTTGAAATGAAAAATCCTTTTTCGCTTAATGCGCGCTCCATGACTTGTCCTGGAATTCCTGGAAATGCGGCTTGAACAACCCAAGGAGAAAAGTTTGCTTCAAATTTTTCTCCTTCACGGCAATGCGGAATTATAACGCAGCCTTTTATTTCTTTTAGCTTCTTTATGAAATTTGCAGTGAGAATTTTTTGCTGTTCAAATCTTTTTTCAGCGGAAGTGTTTCTTTCTGAAATAAAATATTTTTCAAGGCAAAGTGAAAATGCTTCTGCGCCAAAAAGATTCTCAGTTCCGCTTCTTACTGTTTTTTCCTGTCCTCCACCTTTTAAAAATGAATTCAGTTCTTTTGCAAGATAAAGAATTCCGACTCCTCTTGGTCCGCCGATTTTATGTGCGCTGAATGAAGCCGAATCGATTCCGCTTGCTTTTAAATTCAGTGGAATTTTTCCTGCGGCTTGAACACAGTCAACATGAAAAAATGGTTTTCGTTTTCCTTTTGTTTTTTCTTCAATAATTTTTGCGATTTCATAAATAGGCTGAATTGCGCCGGTTTCATTATTTACCGCCATTACTGAAACAAATGCCGTATCTTCCTGAAGCGCATTCGAAATGCTTTGTGCGCAGACAATTCCATTTTTATCTGGATTTACATTTATAACTTTCCAGCCGCAGTTTTGCATTGACTTTGTCATTTCACGCAGGGCCGGATGCTCAATGGAACTTAATACAACGCTTCCTTTTTGCGGTCGATTTAAGACAGAAAGAATCGCAATGTGATCTCCTTCTGTTCCTCCAGAAGTAAAGAAAATGTTTTCTGCATTTACACCTAAAGCTTGTGCTGCTCTTTTTCTTGCGGTTTCCAATGCTTTTTTTGCATCGGTTCCAGCTTTGTGAATGCTCGAAGGATTTCCCCAATGCTCAATAGAATGTTTTAGCGCTTTAGTTAAAATTTCTTCATCATTTGGAGCGGTTGCAGCCCAGTCAAAATAATGCTTTGCTGAAATCATTTTAAAACCTCAATAATTTCGTTGTCCTGAACTTCTGTTATAAATGTGGATTGTCCGGTTTTTTGCAGAATGACTTTTACGCAGCTTCCAGAATTTTTTTTGTCTTTGTGCATTGCAGAAACTAAAGCAAGTGTTGCATTTGGAATGTCTTTTATAATCTGTGGAAGCGGATCCGTGCAGAACCCGTAGTCAAAAAGAATTGACTTGCATTCATTTGCAAATTCAGCAGAGCAAAGATTTTTGTCTAAGGAAAGTCCCAGTGCTCTTCCAATTCCCCAGGCAACTGCTTCTCCGTGGCTTATTTTTCCAAGTCCTGCTACAGTTTCAAGCGCGTGTCCAAAAGTATGTCCGTAATTTAAATACGCGCGGATTCCTTTTTCTTTAAAATCTTCATGCACTGTTTTTGCTTTTGCCTTTGCGCATATTGTAATTATTTTTTGCAGAACTTCTTCGTTGCGGCTCATAACCTTTTCTTTTTGTGTCTTTAAAATTTCTGTCAATTCTGGAGAAAAAAGAAAAGCTGTTTTTACAACTTCGCCAAGTCCTGAAATAAATTCATTCTGCGGAAGGCTTTGTATGAATGAACTCCATATATGAATCTTTTTTGCAGGATAAAAAGCTCCGATCATGTTTTTATAACTGTCAAAGTCGCATCCAGTTTTTCCGCCAATCGAAGCATCGACATCAGAAAGCAAAGTTGTCGGAACAAACTCAACGTCAACTCCGCGTTTAAACATCGAAGCAGCAAATCCTGTCATGTCGCTTAAAACTCCGCCTCCGATTGCAACAAAAAGACAGTTCCTGTTGAAGTTCGAGTTTAAAGCCGCTCTCACAATTTCAAGGACATTTTCTATTGTCTTGTATTTTTCTCCTGCGCCGAGAATGCAAAGCGTGTCGTTTCCTTTCTTGAAAATAGAAGGAGCTTTTATGTTGTCTGCATTTTCATCTGTAAAATGTGAAATAAAATCTGTGCATAAAGGAGCGATGTTTGTGTCGGTAACGAAAAGTCTGTTGCGTTTATTTTCCGCGGAAAGGTAAAGGCTGCATAAGTCATTTTTTCCACTGTAAAAAAGAATATCAGTTTTATCAAAGCCTGAATTGTCAGGAAATAAAAGTTCAAAATTATCTATTGGTGAAATATTCATTTCTACAGTTTACTGCATTTTATAAATGGAAGCAAACCCTATTGAAATTTTTGAAAACGATTTTTGCTTAAAGCCATTCCTGTGCCATTCATTTGAATTTCACAGGAATGAAATATGGTTGTCTGAAAAATTACTTTGTGAATTCCAAAAGAGTTTTTCCATCTTTTGAGCGGAGCGTAAGTGTGTTTCCAAAAAGCGAATAAGTTGCAGTCTGATCTAAGTAGATATAAAACTGCTGCTCAAGTTCCTGCGCTTCCTTGCTTCCCGAATCCATCAGGGTTGAAGCTCCTGGCTTGAACGAAAGTTTTTTTGCCGCCTCATAAAGATTGTAGTCCATTGTGTAATAGTTTACGCCTGAAAAACCAGAAGCTGTATTTTCTTCATTAAAGGTGAGTGTAGGAAGTTCTGTTTGGTCTGCGTCTATGCTTTGAACTCCGTTGTTCTTTAGAATTGCGGTTAATGTCCAAGTTGCGTCTTTTATAGAAGCTTTTGCAAAAATAAGCTCGGAATTTTCCGTTGAATTATAAATGCACAAAAGAATTTTTCCGTTCTGTTTTTTTGTTTTCCAGCTGTCAGCTCCAACTGCGGAATTTAAAAAGAGCCTTTCAAATTCCATGTCTTCTTTGCTTCCCATCATTTTTGTGGAAATAAATCCCGGCTCTGCGATAAGTTTTTTTCCATTTGCCTTGTAAAGTCCAGAGAAAGAATTTACGCCTGAAAAACCAGATACTTTAATGTTCAAGTTTTTATCTTGCAAAAGGGAAATTGTGGCGCATGAAAATTCCACTTGCTTTTCGTTAATTTTGTATTGAACAAGATTCCAGTCGCCTTCAATTTGTTTTGTGTCCTTTGATTTGCAACCCAAAAAAGCCAGCATTGCAAATGACATAACTGCTGTAAAAATTTTGATTTTTTTCATTTTTATTTTGCTCCATAAAAAAGTCAATGTAGATAAAACTGACGGTATTTCATCCAGTTTATCTTGCACTTATTTTTCTATTTTATATATTTCAAGCGAATCTGCAAGTGTCTGAATTTGCTCCACGGATTTGTTCGCAAGATTTGAAACCTCTTTGAGCTGCGTATTTATGGCAAGCGCGCTTTCAGAACTTGCATCAACACTTGCTACAAGTTCTATTGTGCGTCTTGTAACTTTTTCCATTGCAGAGGCGATATTCAAAGTGTCCTTTTCCATGTCTGAAAATCCGCTAGAAACCGAAGCCGAGCCAGAGGACAGAGCCTTGAGCTTTTCCGCAACCGAAATATTCAGTGAGTTCTCGTTTTCTATTATGCCCGACATTTCCTTGAAGTCAGAGTCAACCGCGGAAACCTGCTTAACAATGTCCGAGAAAATCTGGCTTGTAACTTCGGAAACTTCCACAACACGCTGAACAGAGTCGATGATTCCGCCGATAACTTTCGCAACGTTCTCCGACTGCGCATGAGTTTTTTCAGAGAGCTTTTTGATTTCCTGCGCGACAACCGCGAATCCGTCACCAGCCTTTCCCGCATGAGCCGCTTCAATCGCCGCATTCATTGCAAGAAGATTTGTCTGGTCTGAAATTGAAGAAATTATCTTGTTTGTTTCAAGAAGTTTTTTTGTGTCGTTTGAAATCTGCTGAATCGTTTCCGAAACCTGCTTGATGTGCGTATTTCCCTTTTCTGATGCGGAAGAAAGAAGCCCCATGTTCTCAACCGTGAACTTCCTGATTTTGTCAACCGACTCGACCGAATCCAAAAGCTGCTTTATCTGCTCGCCGGATTCCTCGATATCAGAAATCTGCGTCTTGATTATGCTTCCGAAGCTTTTGAGTCTTTCCGTTGTCTTTTCGATTTTGTCGGATGCGCTCTGAATCATTCCCTGTTGTTCCGAAACCGAATTTTTCATTCCTTCAAGCTCGTGGACAATTGCCGCGGACTTTTCCTTTCCCGAGTCGAAATTTTTTTGCTGAAGGTTGTTCGTGTCGTGAACGTAGTCCGCCTTTTCCGTGATTCCGTTTATGAGAGAATTTACGGTCGCCGTGATGTGTGAGAGGCTTCCTGCAAGGCTTCCGATTTCATCGTTCTTCTTGTAGCTGAATTTTTCGGTGAAGTCTCCATCCGCGATTTTGTTCATGGATTCCCGAAGCTTTAAAAGCGGCTTTAGAATCAGCGATATGAAAAGCGTGTACAGGCAGGAGACGACGAGCATTCCGATTATGAACATCGCAAGCATTACAAGAAGAGAACTTTCGGTTGCCATTCCTGAGGCGATGTCTATGCGGCGCACAAGATACCAGTCAAGAATTTTAACGTAGCAAAGACCGTATTCCGCATCTTCAAAGCTAAATGTGTAAACCTGTCCATCCTTGTAGTCTTCAAGCGCCCCTTCGATTTTCTCGTAAAGTCCGCCAAGCTGATCTTTTACCAGCGCTTTTTTGCTTACAAGAGACTTGTCTTCTGCTCCTGTAATTTCTCCGAGGCTGTTGAAGAAGAAAAGCTGACCGTTTCCGCCGCCGCTCACAGTCTTGTAAACAGAATCAAGAAAAGAGTCCAAAATAATTCCAGTTCCGACAACTCCTACAGGTTTTTTGTCTGCGGAAAAAACAGGAGCGTTTACCCAAAGACAGGTTTCGTTCACGTCTGGATTGTAGTTTATGTTGAAGTTATACGATTCGGTTTTGTAGAGCGTCATGTTATACCAGTAGCTTTCTGGTTTGTTCGGATCAAGCGTGTATGAATATTTGTCCCCGAAGTAGAAAAAGTGATCCGTGTCGTTTATCCAGAAATTTATTCCGGAAGAAAAAGCCTTTCCGTATGCCGCCATCTCGTCAAATGCAGGCTTCTGAAGTTTCTTGTCGGTCGCATTGCGGAAATAATTTGAAATTACAGGCGAACGGGCCATTTGAAGCGCAAGAGTGATGTCCTTATTCACCGAAGACTCAAGCATGAGCTGGTCAGTGGTAAGCTCCGTTCGGATTCCCTGCGAAAGATTCTTCCGCCCGATCTTGCGTTTTGCAATGCCGTAAGTAAAAATTGAAATGAAACAGATTAAAATAAAAAATACAGACGAAAACAAAAAAGTTTTTTTCATTAAAGACATATTCAGCTCCAATTTACTATAGATTATATATTAGATTTTTTTTATTTCTATTTCAACTTAAAAATCTTTTTTTTTTATCAAAAATTTTCCCAAATGAAATTTTTATGTGAATGCTGATCTTTATATTTTTCTGCTATTGCCGGGCTTTGAAAATCTTTTGAATTTGCTCTATATTTTGTATGAAAAAAAACATAAAGCGAGGTTATATTTATGGAAGAAAACGAAGAAAAAGCAGTTTCAGAAGCGGAACAGTTCAGAAACCGTGTTATTTTAAAGGCGGCGCGCATAGAAAAAGTGGAGCAGCATCCGGGCGGAAGTCTTCTATATATACTCACATTGAACGACGGAGATGAAGAGCCTAGGCAGATTGTAAGTTCCATTGTGCCTTTTTATAAGCCTGAAGAGCTTTTGGGCAAAACAATCGTCATCGTTTATAATTTAAAGCCTGCAAATTTCCGGGGAGTCAGAAGCAACGGAATGCTGCTTGCAGCCTCTGATCCGAATGTTACAGACCGGGAAACTTGCGAAGTTCTTTTTGTGCCTCAGTTTGAACCGGGAACTATTCTTGAGCCGGAAGGATTTGAAGCTCCAGCTGAAAAATATTGCTATGTAAAGCCGGATAAATTCTTTTCGTTCAAACTTTATACAAAAGATGGGTTTGTTGAAATCGACGGAAAGAAGATCGGCGCAGACGGAAAGTTTGTTGAAGCCAAAGTTTACAAAAACGGCTCTGTCGGCTGAAAAAAAAACTGAATTTCTTTAAAGAATTTGTTTGACTTCTATACTTTTTGAATTTATAATTGTTGCATAACATAAACCCTTAGGAGGCCAAAATTGGCAAAGGTAGAATTAAAAGGAATCGGTAAGATTTACGATGGAAATGTTCAGGCTGTAGAAAACGCCAACATTGTTATTGAAGACCGCGACTTCTGTGTATTCGTAGGACCTTCTGGATGTGGAAAATCAACAACTCTCCGCATGATTGCAGGTTTGGAAGAAATTTCTGAAGGCGAGCTTCTTATTGATGGCGAGCTTATGAATGATGTTCCGCCAAAAGACAGAAACATTGCGATGGTTTTCCAGAACTATGCTCTTTATCCTCATATGACAGTATATGACAACATGGCATTCGGACTTAAGATCCGCAAAATGGATAAAGGTGAAATTAAACGCCGTGTTGATGAAGCTGCTAATATTCTTGGTCTTACACAGTACTTGGACCGCAAGCCAAAGGCTCTTTCTGGTGGACAGAGACAGCGTGTTGCAGTAGGACGCGCAATTGTCCGCAACCCTAAAGTATTCTTGTTTGACGAGCCTCTTTCTAACCTTGATGCAAAACTCCGTGTTACAATGCGTGGAGAAATCGCAGGTTTGCACCAGAGACTTAATGCTACAATGATTTATGTTACTCACGACCAAATTGAAGCTATGACAATGGGTACAAAAATCGTTGTTATGAAAGACGGTCACATACAGCAGATTGGTGAGCCTCTCTATTTGTACAATCACCCAATCAATAAATTTGTTGCAGGATTTATTGGAACTCCTCCAATGAACTTCCTTTCTGTTACAATCAAGAAAGAAGGCGACAAGATTGTTGCTGATGAAGGCACATTCACAGTTGTTCCTACAGCAGAACAGCAGGCTTCTCTTAAAGACTATGTAGGCAAAGAAGTTTACTTCGGTGTACGCCCGGAAGACCTTGTTTATTCAGAAGCTCCAGCTGCAGAAAACAATATGCAGATGAAAGTTTCTAACAAGGAGCCTCTTGGTGCAGAAACACACCTCTTCCTTTCTACAAAGACACAGAGCATTGTTGCCCGTGTACAGGCTTCTTCTAAGGGAGACTTCAAGATTGGCGAAACTGTAAACTTTAAGCCAGCAATGGAAAGATGCAAATTCTTTGCTAAGAATCCGGAAGATCAGAGTAAGGAAATCAACATCTGTGAAGCAGACAAAATTTCTGCTCCATGGCTCAAGAATGCTATTACAGGCGAAGTTGGCTATAAAGTAGCAATTGGTTCTGAAATCAGAAAATAATCTATGCTTTTCAAGTTTTCTTAGGCAGACTTGAAAACTTGTAGCCTTGGACACCGCTAGAGCAATTCTGGCGGTGTTTTTTTATGTCATTATAGAATCAGCCATAACAATCTTTATTGTAATTGCTTTTTTTTTATTGTAAACTTTCAGCATGATAAAACCTAATTCACTTGTTATATATAAAAATACTGCTGCTGTTGTTCTTTCTGTTGGTGAAAATAATAAGTTTTCTATAAAATTTCAGTCTGTTTCTGCCACTGCCACAAAGCCAGCTGTTTATGAAACTCAGAATGTCCGCGCAAAGGATATTCTTTTGCTGAATGAAGGTCCGGTTTCTTCTCTTGAATCTGTTTTGAAATTCGCTGTGGAAAAATGTCCTTCAGCCTCTGATATTTACAATCTTGAGCAGGCAAATGAGATTTTTCTTCAGATAAAAGACTGCTATGAACTTTTGTCAGGCGAATCTCCTGGCGAAAGTTATCCTTTTAATGAATTGGTTTCACTTTTTAGAGGCGAAATAAAATCTGATGAGGCTTGGGGACTTTACTGCGCCTTAAAAAATACTGTTTATTTTAGCCAGGTTTTAAAGGAGCAGCTGGACGGAAAAATTGCGTTTACTGTCCGCCCTCAGCAAGAAATTGACTCCCTTGTAAAAAAAGCCGGTGAAAAGGAAAAAGAAGCCGAACTGCGGTCTGAATTTATTCAGCGATTAAAAACTGGAAAGCTTTTGCCGGAAGATTCTGTTTTTATGGGCGATGTGGAAGCTCTTGCGCTTGGAAAAACAGACAAAAGCCGTACAATGCATGATGCCGGCTTAAAGGAAACTCCAGAACGTGCGCACAAACTTTTGCTTGATACAGGACTTTGGGACATTACACGTAATCCGTATCCTTTGCGCTGGGGACTTTCCACAAAATCAGCGTCAGATTCCCTTGATTCTCCGCCGGAAGAAGAGCGGCTTGAGCTTGACTGTATTTCTTATGCAATTGACAATGCCTGGTCAACTGATCCGGATGATGCTGTTGCCTTTGACGGAAAATATCTTTGGATTCATATTGCAGATCCGGCGTCTACGGTTCAGCCAGATTCTCCTATTGATAAAAATGCGCGTGCAAGAGGTGCAACTCTTTATATTCCAGAAGGTGCTGCCAGAATGCTTTGTGAAAGTTGTCTTGAAGATTATGCGCTTGGACTAAAGGAAAAAAGCCGTGCCTTGTCTTTTAGAATTCTTCTTGATGAAAACGGCGCGATTGAAGATTGTTCCGTTTTTAAGACACTTGTAAAAGTAAAGCGCCTTTCTTATGAGCAGGCTGATGATCTTATGGAAAGTGAAGAGCTAAAGCCTCTTTTTTCTATCGCATGGAAAAATGTGGAACGCCGCAAAAAGTCCGGGGCTGTTCAGATTTCAATGCCGGAAGTTCATATTTCCGTTGAACCTGAAACAAAAAAAGTTTCAATCGAGCCTCTTGTTCATCCTAAAAGCTCAGAAATGATCCGTGAGATGATGCTTTTGGCCGGAGAAGGGGCTGCAAAATTTGCATTCAAAAATCAGATTCCTTTTCCGTTTGTAAGCCAGGAAGCTCCTGTAATTCCAGATGATATTCCGGAAGGTCTTGCAGGTCAGTTCAGGCTTAGAAGATGCATGAGAAAAAGATCTGTCGGTGTAACTCCTGGAATGCATTGCGCTTTGGGGCTTAATATGTACAGTCAGGTTACAAGCCCTTTGCGCCGCTACGGAGACTTGATTGCTCATATTCAGCTGCGAGCATTTTTGGATAAAAGGGAGCTTTTGGACAAGGACACTATGCTTATGCGTATTTCAGAAGGAGATGCCGGGGCTCAGGCGGCTCACAAGGCTGAACGCAAAAGCAATATGCACTGGACTCTTGTTTATCTTTTGCAAAATCCCGGCTGGACAGGTGAGGCTGTCTGCGTTGACAAGGGAATGAAGCTTCCTCTTTTTTCAATTCCTTCTCTTGCAATAGAAACCTTTATGCCTTGCCCTGAAAAAACAGAGCTTAATGACGTGGTGAAAATAAAAGTAAAGAAAATTGAACTTACAGAACTGCAAGTTGAATTTGAAATTGTAAATTAAGTTTTTAAGTACAAAATATTGAGGTGTATAAAGAATGAAAGATTTTCAAAACGGAATTGAGACGAAATGCATTCACTCAGGCTATGAGCCAAAAAACGGTGAGCCTAGAATGATTCCTATTGTTCAAAGTACAACTTTTAAGTATGACACAAGCGAAGCAATGGGAAAACTTTTTGACCTTGAAGATTCCGGCTATTTTTACAGCAGACTCCAGAATCCTACAAATGATTATGTGGCTGCGAAAATTGCTGCTCTTGAAGGTGGAACTGCCGCTATGCTCACTTCTTCCGGCCAGGCGGCAAACTTTTTTGCGGTTTTCAATATTGCAAGCGCAGGCGATCATGTTGTTGTTTCTTCTACAATTTATGGAGGAACTTTCAACTTGTTCAATGTTACAATGCGCAAGATGGGAATTGATTTTACTTTTGTAGATCCCGAATGTTCAGAGGAGGAACTTAATGCGGCTTTTAAACCGAACACAAAAGCTGTTTTTGGCGAAACGATTGCGAATCCGGCTTTGATTGTTTTTGACATTGAGCGTTTTGCAAAAGCGGCGCACAATCATGGAGTTCCACTTATTGTAGACAATACTTTTGCAACTCCCGTGAATTGCCGTCCGTTTGAATGGGGCGCAGACATTGTAACTCATTCCACAACAAAATATATGGATGGACACGATGCGACTGTTGGTGGCGCGATTGTTGATTCTGGAAAATTTGATTGGCTTGCAAACGCCCAGAAATTTCCTGGACTTTGCACCCCGGATGAAAGCTATCACGGCGTGGTTTACGCAAAAAAATTTGGAAAGGAAGGCGCGTTTATTACAAAAGCAACTGTTCAGCTTATGAGAGACTTTGGCTCTGTTCAGTCCCCGATGAATGCTTACTTTTTAAATCTTGGACTTGAATCCCTGCCGCTTCGTGTTGCCCGTCACTGCGAAAATGCCTTGAAAATTGCTGAATTTCTTCAGTCGCATAAAAATGTTTCCTGGGTGAACTATCCCGGATTAAAAGGAAACAAATATTACGAGCTTGCAAAAAAATATATGCCGAACGGAACTTGCGGAGTTATTTCTTTTGGAGTGAAAGGCGGAAGACAGGTTGCTGAAAAATTCATGTCGAACCTTAAGCTTGCAATGATTGCAACGCACGTTGCGGACAGCAGGACTTGTGTTCTTCACCCTGCAAGTTCTACACACAGGCAGATGTCCGATGAAGAGCTAAAGGCTGCAGGTGTTTTGCCGGACATGGTAAGACTTTCTGTTGGTGTTGAAAATGTAAATGATATAATTGCTGATTTAACTCAGGCACTGGAGGTTTAAGATGCCGCATATTACAGTTCAAATGTTTCCCGGAAGAAATGACGAAATCAAGAAAAATCTTGCAGAAAAACTTGCAAAAGTAGCGAGCGAGGAGCTTGGCAGGGGAATCGAGCATTTTTCTGTTTCTGTAGAAGATATTCCGCAGGACGAATGGAAAGAGCGTGTTTTTAACAAGATTGTAGACCCGGATAATAAAAATATTTTTGTAAAGCCTGGCTATACAATGTAGCAAATACAAAAATGTTTTTGTTGACAGTATCAGTTTTGCATGATATATTTTTTACTATGAAAAACACAACCCATTGGGCAGTAATTATCAATATCTCATCGTTGGCTTACCTTTACTTTAGCTTTTATTGGTTTTCTCGTGCCTTGCGGAAGTTTCGCTAGATAATAGCGAGCATTGTGTTTGCCGTATAACTGGTAAAATAATGGAGCCTTCCGCAGTGGAAGGCTCTTTTTTTTGCCAGATGGTTCAAATTTCGGAGGTTTTTGTATGATAGTGATTTTAAAGAAAGGCGCGACAGAGCCGGCAATCAATGAATTTGTTGAAGAGGTTAAGCAGAAAGGTTTTGGCGTTCATATTTCGACTGGAGTAGACAAGACTATTATTGGTCTTCTAGGCGATACTTCAAAACTTGTTCCAGAGGATTTCCTTGCAAATGATATAGTTGAAACTGCGGAGCGTGTCAGCGTACCGTATAAAATGGCAAGCCGTTCATTCCATCCGAAAAATACAGTTGTCTGCATTGGAACAGGGCAGAGCGGCGTTATTGAATGTAAAATTGGAGACGGAAAAACTGTTCCTGTAATCGCAGGTCCTTGCGCTGTTGAAACTGAAGACCAGATTATGAATGCGGCATTTGCTGTAAAAAAAGCCGGAGCAAGAATTTTACGTGGCGGCGCATACAAGCCAAGAACTTCACCTTATAGTTTTCAAGGGCTTGGAAAGGAAGGTATAAAGCTTCTTGAAAAAGCAAAGAAAGAAACAGGGCTTCCAATCTGCACGGAGCTTATGGCAATCAGCGAACTTAAGAATTTTGAAAATGTTGACTTGATTCAAGTTGGAGCAAGAAATTTTCAGAACTTTGACCTTCTGAAGGAACTTGGAAAATTTAATAAGCCGGTTCTGCTTAAGCGCGGTCTTTCTGGAACAATCAACGAGCTTTTGATGAGCGCGGAATATATAATGGCCAATGGAAACGAAAATGTTATTCTTTGCGAGCGCGGAATTAGAACTTATGACGGATATACACGCAACTGCCTTGATGTAAGCGCAGTTCCTTATCTTCATAAAGTTTCACACTTACCGGTTGTGATTGACCCAAGCCATGCCTGCGGAATCAGATGGATGGTAGGAACTCTTGCCCAGTCTGCTGTTGCCGCCGGTGCTGACGGACTTGAAATTGAAGTTCACTGCTGCCCTGAAAAGGCTTGGAGCGATGTAAGCCAGCAGCTTCCACCTAGTCAGTTTGAAGAACTCATGATTAAGCTTGGAAAATATGCGGCTGTTGAAGGAAAAACTATGTAAAAAAATGCCGGATTCTTAATAAGAAAAAAAGTTCCGGCAGCTCAACAATAGAAGGATTTCAAATTGAAAAATTTATCAGACTTGACTTATGGAATTGTTGGATTCGGTCTTATGGGCGGCTCTCTTGGAAAGGCAATCAGGGAAAATGTGCTTTCAGTTTCTTCTGCCAGCGGAAAGATTCTTGCTGCGGACATAAATGAAGCATCCCTTTCCTTGGCGAGAGAACAGCACATTGCGGATGAAACTTTTCTTATCAGCAAAGTTGACTCTATGCTTTGCCAGTGTGATTTTGTTTTTGTGTGCCTTTATCCTCATGCAACTTTGGAATTTTTAATTCAGCACAAAAATAATTTTAAGCCCGGTTCAATCGTAACGGATATAAGCGGAGTCAAGTCTGAAATATTTTCTCGCCTGAATGAAATTCTTTCCGCTGGATTTGATTTTATTCCGGGGCATCCGATGGCTGGCAGCGAAAAGGAAGGCTATGCAAATTCATGTGGTTCAATTTTTAAGAATCATAACTACATTTTAATGCCGCTAAAACAGAATAAAATCGAAAATCTGGAACTCTTTAAGCAGCTTGTTTCGCTTATGGGATTTACCAGGATTGTAGAAACTGATGCTTTTGTTCACGACCATAAAATTGCTTTTACTTCCCAGCTTTGCCATGTCATTGCGAGCGCGCTTGTTGATAGTGCGGAAGATTCCAAGATAACGGCTTTTGGCGGCGGAAGCTTTGAGGACTTGACTAGAATCGCCATGATTAATGCTCCTTTGTGGACAGAACTTTTCCTTGCAAATAAAAAAGAACTTCTGCTTCACATTGAAAATTTTGAAAAATCTCTTAATGAGCTAAAAGGATTTATAGAAAAAAACAACGCTTCTTCCCTGAAGTCTTATCTTGAAAATGTCCGAGAAAAACGCATTTCCATGAGCCGCATAGAAGTAAAAGTGTAGGGTTCAAAAGCAAGGTTGATTCAGTTTCTTTACTTCTGAAGCAGTTTGAAAACTCCGTCGTCTGGATTGAATTCAACTCCTTCACCGTCAGCTTCTTTTGGAAAAGTTCCTTTAAGAAAATAGTCGTCAAGAAGATGAATGTAATATTTTGCAACGTTGTCATTGCTGTTTTTTTTCGCAAGGGAAGACAATAGTTCTTTAGCTTTTGTGTAATTTTTGTTGCTGAATTCAGCCATTGCGCTTTCCCAGTTCTGCATATAATCAAGAAGTTCTGGAGATGCAAGAGATTTTTCTTCAATAAGTTCATAAAGTCCAATCGGTGTGTTGATGTTTACAACCCGAACACGGTCAAGAGAACGCACAACGAATCTGTCTCCAATCAATTCTTTTGTGCTTTGGCTAATAAGAATTCCATTTGTGTGATACTGCTTGTTTACACCTTCAAGACGGGACGCAAGGTTTACATTGTTGCCCATCATTGTGTAATTCTTTTTCTTTTCCGAACCAAAATAGCCTGCAATCATTTCACCTGAATTAATTCCGATTCTAGTGAAAATTGTCTTGCTGTTTGCCACAAGAGTTTTAAATGCAGAATACAAAGCTTCTTCCATCCATGAAGGCTTAGGATTTTGCGAATAGCGTATAATATCTTGATTCATTACTTGTTCTGCTTTTTTCATTTTTATTGCGGCTGCACACGCATGAACTGCATGGTCTGGCATTGCAACTGGCGCGCCGACAAGTGCAACAATCGCATCTCCTTCATATTTATCAACAGTTCCTTTTTCATCAATTATGATGTCAGACATTTTTGTAAGATAAAAGTTTAGTAGACAGCCTAGCTCTTTTGCTGTGAGCAGTTCGCTAAAGGATGAAAATTTCTGAATGTCTGTAAAAATCGCCGACATTTCAAATTCTTTTCCTCCCAATGTAAACGAAGAAGAGTCATTTATAATTTGATTGACAACATCTTTTGAAAGACATTGGCTGAACGCAGAACGGATAAAGCGTTTTTGCTTTCCTTCTACAGACAAACTTACAACAACACTTGCCATTTCTGAAATAAGAAAAGCGAACAAAGGCGCAATCATTAAAAGCCAAAATCCGTTGTTAAACAAAATCACAGGTACAAAAATTGAAACCGCGATTCCAGCAAAGATTCCCGCTGAAATAAAAATCGCAGAAAACCGTGGAGAAATTTTTTCACTTATGACTGCAAACAAAGACGCAAAGAATGCCAATGCAATCAGCCATAAAAGAGAAATGCAAAATGGAACTTTTCTTATAAAGCTTTCTGTAAGGTAATTATCCAAAGTTGTAATATGAATTCCGACTCCCGGATAAACTTGTGAAACCGGCGTTGAGCAAATGTCAAAAAGCCCTGGAGCATAGTATGCGCAGAAAATATAAAGGTCATTGAAATCCTCTGGAGACAAAACACCTTCCTTTCCTTGTAGCCAAAGATCATGGCTTTCAAGTATATCTTTTGCGCTGTATGGAAAATAATCATCTATGGATTTTGTAAAACGCAAAAGGGCAGTGTTGTTGTCTACTACAGGAATAGAAGAGAAGTCAGGAGCTTCTTCATTTAAGAAAAGAGGTGCAAGTCCGAGCGTTGGATATTCAGTATCATTAAATGTATCAAAAAGGCGAGTGCGGCGGATAATATCGTCGCTGTCTTTTGCGCTTGTAATGTTTCCTAGAAGAGCCGCATTGTCATTGATTGGCTTTACAGGCATTAAAGTTTTTCCGTAATCTTCTGCGGAATAAAAAAATGTCTGGATAACTTTTTTACTTTTTGCCTCTGCCGCGCCTAAAGCAATGTCATCTTCTTCTCCATATATAGAAGGCTCTGTGTAAAGAATATCAAATGTAATTGCCTTAGGATTTCCAGCTGAAATAAAATCAACCATTCTTCCATAAGCTTCTCTAGGCCAAGGCCATGACCAGTTGTATTTTTCTTTTGCCCAGTCAATGCTTTCCTGATCAACAATAATCAGACATATTTCTTCGCAAGGCTGCTTGTATTTTGCAGCGTTTGTCATGCGAAGGTCATAAGATTTGTTTTCAAAATCGTTAAATGCTTTTGAAAAGTGAAAGATTAAAGTTATCAGAATGCTTGAAAGGGCAATGATTATGGCTCTTGTCCAAAGCTTATGTTTTTGTTTCATGGTTATTTTATTCCTGCTAAAGCGTTTTCAAATCTTGACTGGCGGACATCTCTACTGATTCCTGTGAAATTAAAGTTTTTAAGAATCTTTTGCACACTGTTGATTCTGGTCTCTGGCTTTGGATGAGTTTTTCCCCAGCCTGAATCTTCTCCGCTGCTTTTTGCTTTGAGCATTTTGAGGACATCAGTCAAGGCGTTTGGATCATAGCCTGCGTCTGCCATAAGCGAAACTGCTTTTTCGTCAGCTTTGAATTCCTGGCCTTTTGTGTATCCGGTTTCTGTAATGATATTCATCATTGAAATGCTGGAACTGGTAAGAAAATCCGCGGACTGTTTTTCCTCTTGATTAAGATTTGAAAACTGCTTTGTGTAGTTTTTTGCCATTGTTGCAGAATTTGAAATTGCTTCTGTTGTTCTTACAGTCTTGATTGCTGTGGTTGCATGTTTTAGCTGAATGTGTGCAATTTCATGTGCAATAATTGCTGCGACCTCATCCTCTGAATTGCAGCATTTCAAAATTCCTGTTGTAATAAAAATGTGCCCGCCGCTTGTAGACAACGCATTGATTTCATCTGAATCAAGAATCGCAACGCAATAATCCTTGTAAATTTTTGGCGTGTCGGAATTCATTGTGATTGCTTTGCAAATTTTATTAACATAAGCAGTTGCTTTTGGAGATGCCGTGTAAAGCTTGTATTCAGTAAGAACATTGGACGCAACAGTTCTTCCAATAAAATATGAGTCCTGCGTTGTAATAGGCTCTGCGGCTCTGTCGATTGACTCAACTGTGCTGCTGGCTTGCTCAAGTGTTTTCTTTACATCCTGGCTTTTTTGAACAGCGGAGTTTACTTTGTTTAATGCGCCAAAAATATCAGCGGAAAATGCGGCTAAAGAAACTGATGAAAAAATGCAAACGCAAAGAATTTTTTTTGATAGCTTTTTCATTATTCTTCACCTCCGGCATTGAGTTGTCCTTCTTTTAGAAAAGCAATGGCGTCTTTTTCTGAACAGGCATTTGTTTCAATTTTATCAACTTGAGCATACGAAATTTCATTTGCCTGGCTGTAAACTTTTTCAAAAGCCTTGTCCATTCCTTTTCCTGCAAGTCCAAGTTCTTTTGCATTTGCGGAAGTTTTTCCGTTGATATTTATAATCAGTTTTTTTGTTGTTAAAGATGAATTTGGAAGCCAGCCTTTAATTTTTCCATCTTCGGATGAAATGCAGGACCAGGATTTTCCTTTTGAAGTAACTTTGACTTTGTCGCCAAGGTTTAAAGTTCCTGCGCTGGATGCAAACTGGGATGCCTTGACTCTGACAATCGCTGAATCCACCTGCACGTACTGTGGTTTTGGCTCTGCGGCAAATGCAGAAGAAATATTCAGCGCCATAACTGATAAAAAAATAACTTTGATTTTACTCATATCTAAAGTATATCATTGTAATTGTTTGTGTTAAATAGCCCAAATGTCGAGTTTTGATAAGAACAGTAATTTAAGTGTTATTCCCATGCTAAGACACTGCGATGTTTAAGTAGTAAACTTGGTCAGGAATCTGTTGGATATTTTCAATAGATTATCGGGTCAAGCCCGATAATGACATAAAATTATAAAACTCGAAATTAAGGGTATATAATTATGGAAAAGTCAAATATTTACAGTACCGGCATAGTGATACTGACAGTCCACAGTGTTACGTATAGACTGTCGGCATATTTGTCGACAGTCTATACACATATCTGCTGACAGTCTATCCGCATTACTCACAGTCAGTCTATATGCAATATTCATATATAAGTTATCTGTAATGCTGTACATAGACTGTATAGTTAACCTATATACAGTCTGTCAGTGATGTTCTTAATAGCTTATATAGATAACGCTACATAGTCTATGTGCATTATTCTCTATAGCTTATTGACATAATGTTGCTATAGTTTATGCACCAATTTGTCAATAGCCTATCTGTAACTCACATTTGCATTTTGCCTGTATTCAGTTTATAATAAAAAATCTGGAGTAAACATGAATAAAGATTTTGAGGTTCTTGATAAAGTAATTGGCCGCGTGCCTGATTTTCCCAAAAAAGGCGTTTTGTTTTATGATATAACTGGAGTTCTTCGCCATCCAGAAGCATTCCGCTATACAATTGAGCGTATGGTGGATCTCTACAAGGATAAAAATATTGACGCTGTTGCTGGAATTGAGTCGCGCGGATTTGTATTTGCTGCTCCTTTTGCTCAGGCTATGGGAATTCCTCTTGTTTTGATTCGTAAAAAAGGAAAGCTTCCCGGAAAAACATATACCTGCAAATATGAGCTTGAATATGGTTCTGCTGAAATTGAAGTCCACACTGCCGACATTTCAAAAGGTCAGAATATTCTTTTGGTTGACGATCTTATTGCAACCGGCGGAACTTTAAAGGCGGCGGCAAATTTGATAGAGCAGGGCGGAGCTAAGGCAACGGATGTCTTTGGTGTTATAGGGCTTCCTTTCTTGAATTATAAGAAAAAGCTTGAAGGTCTTAACGTTACAACTCTTGTAAATTATCAGTCTGAATAAGTCTTTTTTCTGCCGATTATATGATTTTTGTATCGTTTTATAAAAATTTATGATATAATTCTGAGTATGAGTACACATATTAATGCAAAAGAGGGAGACATTGCAGAGGCAGTTTTGCTTCCGGGGGATCCTCTTAGAGCCAAATTTATTGCTGAAAATTTCTTGCAGGATGCCAAGTGTTATAATGAAGTCCGCGGAATGTATGGATTTACAGGGCTCTATAATGGAAAAAGAGTTTCTGTTCAGGGTACTGGAATGGGGCAGCCTTCGCTTTCTATTTATGTAAATGAGCTTTTTCAGTTTTATAATGTGCAGAAAGCTGTGCGTGTTGGAACTTGCGGGGCTGTTCAAAAAGATATTGCGCTTAGAGATGTTATTCTTGCTGAAGGCGCATGTTCAGATTCCGGGTTGAATACAATGAGGTTCAACGGACTTCATTTTGCTCCTGTTGCGGACTTTGAGCTTCTTACAAAGGCGTATTCTGCTGCTGAAAAAATCGGCATAAAACCGAATGTAGGGCTTTGTGTTTCAAGCGATATGTTTTACGATCCAACAGAAAACTGGAAGCTTTGGGCGGAATATGGGGTTATGGGTGTAGAAATGGAAGCCGCGGAACTTTACACTCTTGCTGCGAAATTCAAGAGAAAGGCTTTGGCTGTTCTTACTGTTAGCGACCATATTCTTTTGGGTGGTGAAACTTCCGCAGAAGAACGCCAGGTAACTTTTACAAACATGATGAAAATTGCGCTTGAAGCTGTTACTGCATAGTTTTTTATAAAACAAAATGTCATTGTCGTACTTGATACGACAATCTCTAAATGATTGCAATATATGCATTTAGATTATTAGCCGGGTTTCTTTCAGAAACATCGCAGGGTCAAGTCCGATAATGGCATAAAAATATAAAACTTGAAATAAAACCTAAAAAATTTAAATTAACGGGAGAATGTGAAATGAAACCTGTATTGTTGGTTCTTGCAGCTGGAATGGGAAGCCGTTACGGTGGAGTTAAGCAGATTGATTCTGTAGGTCAGCATGGCGAGTGCCTTTTGGACTTTGCGACTTTCGATGCTAAAAAAAGCGGATTTGGAAAAGTTGTATTTGTAATCCGTCCTGACATTGAAAAAGACTTTAGGGAGCGGCTTTTTGACAGAGTTGCCCGTAACTTTGATGCGGAATATGTTTTTCAGACGCATGATTCTCTTTTGACTGCTAGCGAGGCGGAAAAATCTTCTGCGCGTACAAAGCCTTGGGGAACGATTCATGCCGTTCTTTGCGCTGAAGAAAAGATAAACGCTCCGTTTGCTGTAATAAATAGCGATGACTATTACGGCAGGGAAGCATTTGCGACTTTGGGAAAATATCTTTCATCTATAAGTCCGGATTCTAATGACCATGCAATGGTTGGCTACGTTCTTGGAAACACTATGAGCAAAAGCGGTTCTGTTAGCCGTGGAGTTTGTTCTGTAAAAGATGGCTATCTTGAATCAATTGTTGAAAATACAAAAATCAGCTACAAAGGCGATGGTATTATAAGTGAACTTGACGGCAAGGAAATTCCATTTACAGGGAAAGAATGGGTAAGCATGAATTTCTTTGGATTCAGCTTGAAGGCTTTTGAACGCTTTCATAAATATTGGGATGAATTTAAGGCTTCTTCAATTGGCGAACTTAAGGCGGAAGCTTTATTGCCGGTTGCTGCTAGTGACATCGTAAAGAACGGTGAAGGCAGCATAAAATTCTTTACTTCTTCTGAAAAGTGGTTTGGAATGACTTATCCAGAGGACCGCGAGATTGTAAAGCAAGAAATTGCAAAGAAAATTCAAAGTGGATATTATCCTGCAAAGCTTTGGGAGCATTAAATGAAAAAACTGAACGCTATAAAGTCTGAAAAAATTTGGGGCTATGAAAACTGGATTGCTTCCACTCATAAAAATGGATTTCAAAAAGATTTCTTTGAAATGTGCGGCGGTGATTATCCTCTTTTGGTTAAAGTTATTCAAGCCGACAAGACTTTGAGCGTTCAGGTTCACCCTGATGATGAAAAAGCTGCTCTTTATGAGCACTGCCGCGGAAAAACTGAATGCTGGTATGTTCTTTCAGCAAAGGAAGATACAGAACTTGTTTACGGACTGAATGGAGTTTATAACGCAAGCGAGCTTAGAAAAGCTATCGAGGCGAATTCTTTGCAGGATTGTTTGCGCTATGAAAAAGTCAAGGCTGGAGACTTTATTTATATTCCGGCTGGAACTGTCCATGCAATCTGCGGCGGCTTGCGTCTTTTGGAAGTTCAGCAGTCAAGTGATATTACTTACAGATTGTATGACTGGGGTCGCGGAAGAGAGTGTCATGTAGAAAAGGGAATTGCCTGCATAAAAGACAGCAGCGTAAGAAAAATTGCGCCTTTCCCAGAAGCTTTTTCTTGCCCGTATTTTTCTCTTGAAGAAATCAATGTTGAAGATTTTTATTCTTCAAAAATAGATAATGCTAGCGGCAAAAAAAATCCTCGTGATATAGTTCTTGGTTTTATAATTGAAGGAAGCGGAACTGTAAACGGACTTCCTGCAAATGCGGAAGATATTTTTGCATTTGAACCTGGAGAATCCGTTGAAATAAAAGGCTGCTTAAAGCTTATGAAAATTTCTGCAAAGTAGCTTTTTGCGTTTTAATTTTGAGCTTGGATTTTATAATTTTTTAGCCACTCTTTAAGCGGAGATGTCCAGTCATCGGAGTTACGGCTTTCTTCCATTAAATCTTTATACATTTTTTTTATGTAACTTGTGATTTCTTTTGAGTCAGTTTTTTCAACATAAATAGAATCTTTAAACATCGAGTCAATAAAATCAATGGACATTTCTTCTGTTAAAAGTTCTGGCGCAGTTTTTGTTACCATGTATATTGCCGCAGAAATGCAGTTTACACTATGCTGCTTCATATATAAAACTGATTCAGCAATTTCTATTCCATGAGTGTAAAGCTCGCTGTTCCATTGATCTTTTTCTGGTTCTGTAAATTCTTCACGTTCAAAAAGCATTTTATAAAATCCGATTGTAAGAACAACAATTGCAATGTGCAGGCTCGGCACGCAAAGATAATGCGGATCCCAAAACTGAATGCCTTTTGTCGCTTTTGTTGTTGGCTTTGGACGCACTGTTGTTGTAAGGCAGTGCGAATAAATTTTGTATGCTTCCTTGTAAAGCATAATCATGTACCGGACATATTCCGCGCTGAGCTTGATTCCTTCAAAGCTTCCGTAGCGTTTCATTGTCATGCACATAGGACGAATCCAATAGTTTACAAAGTCAAGATAGCATTGTGCGAATTCCGGCTTGAATGGAATTTTTGAATCCAGCTTGTGGTCTACTCTTTTTACTGGAATGTGTATTATGTGGAATTTTTCAAGATACTGAACTATAAAGAATTTTTGTATTACATTTAAAATAAAAACTGCAAAATATTTAAGACCAGTCCAGTGAAAAATGAACATTGCGTAGGCATATAGAACATTAAAGCTTTTTAAAGTTCTTCCTAGAGTCTTTTTGATTTTCTTTTGAGATGGCTTTTTTGCATTATTAATTTTGAACTTGTATTTTAGGTTTTCTTCTTTCATTTTCCAAAAACTTCCTTTGCTGCTGATACTGTTTCCATTGCGTCCTTTGCATAGAAGTCAGCTCCGATTTTTTTTGCATAGTCTGGTGTTAAAACTGCGCCGCCTACTACAATTTTACATTCCAGATTATTTTCTTTTAACGCTTTATGAAGCTGGTTTATTGTTTCTTCCATATTAGCGACCGTTGTAGTCATTAGCGCGCTTAAGCCCACAAGCTGGATTTTGTTTTCTATAACTGTTTTTACAACTGTTTCTGCCGGAACATTTTTTCCTAGATCGATTACTTTATATCCATAGTTTTCAAGCATTGCCTTGACGATGTTTTTTCCGATATCATGAATGTCGCCAAAGACAGTTGCAATTGCTATGGTTCCTTTTTCTTCCTGCTCTTTTCCTGAAGCTGCAAGAGTTTCTTTTATTTTAAGGAATGAATTGCCTACGGTTTCTGCACTAAGCAAAAGCTGTGGAAGAAATTTCTTTCCAGTTTCAAAGTCTTTTCCTACGTTGTCAAGAGCTGGAACTATGCAGTTATCGATTATTTTTACAGGTGTGTTTTTTTCAAGAAGTCTGGCTGTTGCGTCTGCCGCCTTATCCTTGAAGCCTTTTTCAATTATCTGTATAAGCTCCTTTTCTTCCGCGTTTTTTTCTGCGCCTATAGTTTCAGTTAAAGTGTTTTTTTTTTCAGTTTCTTTTTTAGGAGATGCGATGGGCGTTCCGTTTATCTGAATGGAAATTGTTCCGTCATTAACTGCATCCGAAAGAATTTTTTTCCGGGCTTTTTCAGTTGTAGGATCAAGAGTTCCTGTGTAAGTCTGAATGTAGTCAAGGCAGTTTTCGTCAAAGCAGCCAAGTGCTCTGTAAGCTCTGTAGGTGTCCATCATCGGAATACTTGCCGGGTTTATGATTGCCGCGCTAAGTCCTGCTTCAAGTGCAAGCATAAAAAATCTTGAGTTTATAATGTCTCTTCTTGGAAGTCCAAATGAAATATTAGAAACTCCAAGCACAAACTGAATTCCTTCTTTTCTGAATTTTTCTTTTAAGATTCTGATTGCTTTTACAGTTTCAAGTGATGTTTTTTGTTCAGAACTTACAGTCAGTGTGAGCGTGTCAATAAAAATATCTCTTATAGGTATTCCGTATTTTGCGGCTTCCTGAATTATTTTTTCAGCGACTTTTACCCTTCCTTCCGCAGTTTGGGAAATTCCGTCTTCATCTATGCAAAGCGCGACAACAGCTCCGCCGTAATGTTTTATTAGCGGAAAAACTTTGTCCATGACTTCTTGCTTTCCATTTACGCTGTTTACAAGGGCTTTTCCGTTGTAATACCTCAATGCATATTCCAAAACATCGCTTTCGCTTGAGTCAAGTTGCAACGGAGTGTTGAAAATTTTTTGCACTGACTTCACCGCTTGAAGCATCATTTCTTTTTCATTTATTCCAGGAAGTCCGACGTTTACATCAAGAATATGTGCGCCTGAATTTATCTGGCTGTCTGCTTCGTCAATTATGAACTGCATATCGTTATTTTGGAGAGCTTCCTTGCATTTCTTTTTTCCAGTTGGATTTATGCGCTCGCCGATAATTACAGGTCCTGCTGCCCCTCCTGCCTGAACAGTTTTGTTGTAGGAACATATAAATGACTGGAACTTTTCTTTTCTTGCCTTCAGTTTTTTTTCTGAAAGTTTTTCTGCCATTGTTTTTATATGATCTGGAGTTGTTCCGCAGCAGCCTCCGAAAATTGAAACTCCAGACTCAAGTATTTTTTCCTGTGCATTTGTAAATTCTTCTGGAGTTACCTTGAATACATCTTTTCCGTTTATAACTTCTGGAAGTCCTGCGTTTGGCTGGGAAAGAATTGGAATGTGTGAATATTTGCAGAATTGATTTGCAAGTTCAATGTCTTCTTCAAGGCTTCCGCCGCAATTAAAACCAAGAACATCAACGTGCAGAGATTCAAGATAAGTTACGCAAGTAAGAACATCTGCACCTGTCAAGGTTCTACAATTAGGCTGGAACGTCATTGTTGTTATGACGGGAAGATTTGTATTTTCTTTGATTGCAAGAACTGCGGCTTTTACTTCATAAAGGTCGCTCATTGTTTCGATTATTGCAAGATCCGCGCCTGATTTTTCTGCGGCAATTGCAGCTGCCTTGTATGAATTATATGCTTCGTCAAATGTAAGAGGACCGTTTGGCTCAAGAAGTTTTCCAATCTGACCTGAATCCCATGCGGTAAAGCAGATTATGTTTTCGTTTTGTTTTTTGCATTCAGCGATTGCTCCTTTTACTAGAGTGATTCCTTTTTCAATAAATTCTTGTGCTGAATGAGATGCGTTTTCAAGCTTGATAGGATTTGCGCCGAATGTGTTTGTGGTGCAAATGTTGCTTCCTGCAAGTATATATTTTTTGTGAATATCTTTTATTGCTTCTGGATTGTAAAAATTCAGATCTTCTGGAATAGAATAGGAAAGACCTGAAATTTTTTGAATCATTGTTCCCATTCCGCCGTCAAAGAAAACAGGCTCATGTTTTTGTATTTTATTAAATAGAAAATTTTTAAATTCGCTCAAGACAATCTCCCTTCGCTAGCTGTTAATTGCAGAAATAATTTTATCAACATTTTTGTAAATTTCTTGGGCTACAGAAGGCTTGTTCATTGTGTAAATATGAATGCCTCTTACTCCGTTTGAAATAAGGTCTATAATCTGGTCTGTTGCATAAGCGATTCCTGCCTGACGCATTGCTTCTGGATTTTCAGAAAAGCGGTCGCAAATTGAAAGGAGTTTGGCCGGAATATATGCAGATGAAAGTTTTACCATTTTTGAAACTTGATTGCTGTTTGTAATTGGCATAATTCCTGCTAAAACCGGAACATGAATTCCTTTTGACTGGATTTGATAGAGATAGCTGTAGAGCATATTGTTGTCAAAAAACATTTGTGTTGTAAGAAAGTCAACACCAGCATCTATTTTATATTTTAGGTTGTCTATATCTTCTTGCCTATTATGGCTTTCCGGGTGTCCTTCTGGATAGCAAGCTCCTCCAACGCAAAAGCCTTCATCCTTTAAAATCTTTGCAAGAACATTTGCGTGGTCAAGTTCATTGCTCAGTGGATTTGGTATTCCTTGCGGAATGTCTCCGCGCAATGCAAGGACATTTTCAATTTTATTTTTCTTCATTTGAGAAATTATATTTTTAGCTTCATCAATTGTATTTCCAACGCAAGTAAGGTGTGCAAGTGCTGGTGTTCCAAATGATAAAATCTTGGAGGCTATTTCAACTGTGTTTTCTCTGGTTGTTCCTCCGGCTCCGTAAGTTACGCTTATAAAATCAGGATTCAGATTGCAAAGCTCTTTTGCCGCGTTGACTGTATTTTCAAAATTCGCCTGCTGCTTTGGCGGAAAAACTTCAAATGATAGAAGCGTCTTTTTTTGTTCAAGAATTTTAGATATTGTCATTTGATTCCTCGGTTTTCTATTCTATAGAATTGAGCTTGCCTTTTCAATTTCATCAAGGCGTTTTAATTTTTCATCATCGATTTTTATAAACAAGTTTTTTTCCTGAGTTGGAAGCACAAGGCCTTTTGGACCGTTTTTTGCCCGACGCAAAAATTTTACCTGCGTATAATATAAATCTGCCTGTTTATTTTTTCTTGCTTTTGAATGGTAGACTGCAAGGTTTCCTGCATAAAGAAGAATTTCAAGAGGAATGGTTTTATTTTTTTGTGCTTTTATAAAAACATATCCGCCGGCATAATCTCTTGTATGCAGCCACATATCATGGCCTTTTACAGTATGTCTTAAAAGCTCGTCATTTTCAGAAGAGTTTCTTCCAACGATTATAATCCACCCATCAATTTCGTAATGAAGCCCAGGATGTTTTTTTTGAATCTGCTGTTTTGGTTTTGTATCATGCCGAAGAATCTGTTCGATTTTTAAAGTGTTTTTTTCTGAAATTATCCGATTGTATTCTTCGTCTAGCGAAGCTATTGCTTTTTTTTCAAGCTCAATGTCATGCTCAAGAGATTCTATTCCGGACACAGCTTTCTTATATTGCTCATAATAAGATGCGGCGTTTTCCTGTGGGTTCAGTTTTTCGTTCAGCCTTATGTGAATTTGTTCGCCTGTATTGTAGTCTGTACAATCTAAGTAAGAGCCTTTGATTTGGCTTGCGAATGAAAGAATTAAGTCCCCAGTGTGTTTTAGTTTTCCTGCGTTTTCAAATTCTGATTTTTTTTCTATAAGATGCTGAAGTGCGCTTTCCATTTTGCTTCGTTTTACATTGTACCATTTTTCAGCTTGAGCTAAGAGGCTTTCTCTTGAAAGTTTTCCGGCGCATTCTGTGTAATATAAATTGATTTTTTCATTGAATGAAAGTTCTTCTTTTCCTTTGAAAAAATCATTATCGTCGAATGTTCTTATAGGAAATTTTAGAAGTGAAAGTTCTTTTTCTTCTTCAGTTGGAATTTTTTCTTGCGGAACAAAAACTCCACCAGTGATTTCTCCTTTTGCCGGCCGGCGGTACAAGCAGTCAAGAATTTTTCCATTTTCATCTGTTACGATAATATTTGCCGCATTTGACCAAAGCCGGGCATAGATAAAAAGCCTGTCTTTCCATGTTGAAACATCGAATTTTACAATTCTATCAAGTCCTAGCTGCTTGCATGAGTTGATTCTCATTCCTTGAACGCGTGATTTTAAAAACTCATTGAATCTTAAAGGCTTTTCATTTTTTGGAGATTTTGAATTCGTTTTGTTTATTCTGCATGATTGCGGTGATGTGCAAATTACAATATTTACGGGTTCTATTTTTCCGACAATTTTAAATGAAACCGTATCGTAGCCCGGCTGGATTATTTCTTGTATAAAGGAACCTTCAATGTTGAGTTCGCTCAATATTAAATTTATTTCATTGCAGTTTAAGGACATTTTTCAAAGTATATCAGATTTAAAATGGATAGTGAATTGGTATTTAAAAAGTTAGTATCTTTTCGTTTCCATTGATTTTAAATCATCTATAACTTTGTTAAGTCTTTTTAGTTCCCGGTCTAAAGTTTTTTTGTAATCTAAAGAGCCTGAATTTATCTGTTCACGTTCATCTTCCCAGTTTTGAATTCCTGTCAAAAATAAGAATTTGAATTTCCCGATGTTTGCTTTTTCAGCCCAAAGCGAAGCTTCCTGCCAGTAAATGTATCCTGCTTCATAACAAGTTTTTGCTTTTTCAAGATTGCGAAGATATTCATCTTTCCAGGGAGCGTCGTAAAAATACGCGGCGTTTTTATCGTAAATTCGTCCAAGCCGCAAGTGCTGTTCTATTAATTTTAAATTCAAGTGCATTTGAAAAAGATAACGGTATTTTTCCCATTGAAGTTCATTTTCAATTTTTGTGTATGCGTACAGAGGGTTGCAAAAATCTGCTTTAACTGCTTTTTCCAGCCAGTAAATATTTTCTATGCAGTCATCTGGTTGCTGCTGATAATGAACGTGATAAAGCTTGTAAAAATCTTCTTTATATTTAACCATATAAGCATTGCTTTTTTCTGCTGAAAAAAGAAGCGCGATGAGAAGGAAAAATAAAATTTTGGTTGCTTTAAAAAAAGACTTTTCCACCTTTTGAATATCGGAGAAAATGCCTGTTGTTTTTAGAATATTTTGTAAATTGAATTTATTTCTTCTTCAATTTTCCGGCTGATTTTTTCCTTGTCAGCTGTTGCGTCTATGCGGACTATTTTCATTCCTTTGCTGATTTCTGTTCCGTTGTATTCCGCAAGAACTTTTTCGTATTCTTCTTTTGTTCTTTTTAAGAAATCTATTTTTTCATAAATTTCTTTTTGTCCTCTTGATGAAATTCTTTTTAGTGAAATTTCCGGCTCGATGTCGAAAAAGAATAGAAGCCGCGGCAATGGAAAAAATTTATTCAGTGTCCGAGGAATTTCTGGTGAGCAATCTATGCTTTGGTATGCGAGGCTTGAAAATAGATAGCGGTCGCTCACAACGATTTTTCCTTTTTCACAGGCGGATTTTATTCCTGTAATTAGTTTGTTTTCTTCTATTATATAGTTTCCATTTATATGTTCATTTCTGTCTGCGGCAAAAATATAGGCGGCGGTTTCGTTTGTAACCTGAATTTCGCCTTTGAGCATTTTGCGAAGAAATTTTCCAGTTTCTGAAGATGTTGGTTCTGCTGTAAATAAAAATTCCGGAGTTCTTGATTTTAAAATTTCAAGCTGAGTTGTTGTTCCTGCTCCGTCAATTCCTTCGAATACAATAAAATTTTCTAAGACCATATTAAACATCTCCGTTGCCCAAATTCGGGCATTTCCTCAAATAATTTTTTCTGTTAAAATATAAGCGAGATTCTTTATGAAATCTAAAGTGTTAAAGACAAGCATTGGCATTCTTATTTTTCTCTTGATAGCTGCGTCTTTTATTGCTGCGATGAAACCTGTTTATAGCAAAGTTGACGGAGCAATCAGAAGCTGTGAGAAAAAAATTGTGCTGGAACTTGAAAAAAATACTGGCATGAAGATTTCATACAAATCTTTATCGCCGTCCATTCTATCAAAAATCTGCATAAAAGGTATAGATGTTTTGGATTCAAAAAGCGGGCAGCAAATTATTTTTGTAAATAAAATTTATGTTCATTTCAGCTTGCCAAAAATTTTGAAAGGTGATTTTGAAAATGCTTTTGAAAAACTTTTGGTGAAAGATGCTTGTGTAAATATTGACAGCAAAAAAAATTCTGCAAAAACTGTTTCAGAAAAAAATAATTCAGCTGAAAATTCTTTTGAAAAAGTTGAATCCTTGATAAAAAAAATTGCCTTCATTCTTCCTTTTGATGTTCAGGTAAAAAATTTTAAATTAAATTTTACTGCGGAAAATAAAAGTTTTTCTTTGTCATTAAAAAATTTTTATTTTGGAAAAAATGAAAACGCTGTTGATTCCTGGTTAAAGTCAGAAGGAAATTTTTTATTTTATTCTGGTGAAAGAAGTTTTGGAGCAACTTTTGTTTTGAACGGGAAAATTTTAAATTCTGTTTCTGGAAGTTCATGCACTGTAAAACTTGATAATTATTATAAGGCTGATATTTCTCTTCGGAAGCTTGAATTTCTTGCGGCTTATAAAAGTCCTAAGATTGAAATATTATCTGTTCGTGAAGTTTTTCCTTTTTCCACGATGATTTCTTTTGATGTTACCTCAAAAAAAATTTTAGCAAAGTTAAAGTCAAATTCTTTTGATCCGCTAAAAATTGTTAGAACCCAAAAACTTCATCCTGTTGTGAAATTTTTTAAAGGAACTATTTTTTCAACTGATTCAGAATTCTCATTTGATTTAAATTCGCTAAAATATAACTGGAAGTCAAAAACTTTTTTTTCCTTGCCCAGACGTTTTGCAAAAGGCACACAGACTTTAAATGTTGAGGCTTCAGGAAATAACATTGATATAAATGTAAAAAAACTTTCTGCGTCCGGTGGGATTGTACAGGGAACTTTTGAAGGTTCTTTCTATATTCCAAAACTTCAGCCTTCTGGATATTTGAATTTAGAGCATTATTCTTTTTTTAATGGAAATAAAATTTCCGCTGAGATTTTTTTTGAGCCACGAAAAGACAAAGGTTTTGATTTTTTTATTCCGCAATTGTATTTTGGAGATTACAGTTGCTACACAGCTTTTCAAGGATATTCATCGCTTGGAATGTCTATTGAACTTGCATTTGAAGCTAGCGATTATTCGCATCTTGAATACGGTGAGCCTGGCAGAATAAATGCGAGCGGAAGTCTTCAGCTTGGAAAAAATATGTACTTGCAGGCTTCTGCTGAATTGAAAAATTTCTTTGTTGAAACAGGCGTTAAGACTGGAGCTTTTTTTACAGAAAAAAATGGAAGAAATGTTTTAAACAAAGTTGTAAAAATTTCCGAGCCTTATATTTCAAATGTTGAAGCTTACTTTGCCACAGATTTTAAAGATTACAATTACAATTCTCCTCTTGCAATTTTTGCCAACACAAAAAAAGACAAAGAAGTTTTGCTTTTATCTGTTGATGGCACAGGCGGAAAAGCCGGAACTTCAGTTCAAGTAAGCAAAGCTGATTTGATTTATGGAAAAAATTCATTGAGCGCGTCTGGCGGTCTTGATGTGGAATTTCCAAAGCACCAGATGACATTTTCTTCTGATTTTACTTTTAATTCGATTCCTTATGCGTTTAACGGACTTTTTGTTTTTGGAGACTGGCTGAACATTACAGGAAACTACGGACTTGATGTCGCTGTTGACTTTAAAAATTTTATAGACGGCTCTTTGCGTTTTAAAGATTTGCCTGTTTCTGTAAATGATTTTATGCTTGCATTTTCTTTGGATTCCAATTTTTCAGTTTTGTCAAAATATGACTGGAACTTTTTTGTTGAAAATTTTTCTGTTTCTGAACTTTCTGGAAAATTTCGTTTGAAGCCAGAACTTACTATAAAAGGCGAAGTGAATGAAAAAAGTTTTCTTGCTTCTAGCGTTGTTTATAAAGATTCTTTTGCGCAGCTGGAAGGCGAGGGCTATGCATTTTGGAATATAAATGAAAAAATTTTTGACAGTTCAACTTTGTCTGTTCAGCTGAAAGATTCAAAAAGTTCTGAAAAAATTTCTTTTCAGGCTGAGCTTACGAATCCTACGAGAGAAATCTTTTCAGTAGATAATTTGAAACACGATTTTTATTTTTCAGCCGGAACAAAAGTCGAGGCGTTTCCTTTTAGCCGTTTTCTTTTACGACAAAACGAAAGTAATGTTTTAAATGCGGAACTCTCTGCAAGCGGAACTTTTGAAAATCCGTATTTGTCTGCAAAATTAATAGACTCTTCTGTTCTGCTTGGCGGTTCAAATTTGACGGCATCGGCAGAAGCTTCTCTAATAGAAAATACTTTTACAATTTCAAGTGCGGACATTTCTTGGAAAAATTTTCAGATAGATTCAGTTTCTTCAAATATTGACTTTGAAACTTTTTCTGGAACTGCCTCATTAAAAGCCAAAGCTCATGCCGGAGAAAAAAAAATTGAAACGGGAATCGAACTTGTACTTTCAAATCTTTCTGAAAATCTAGAAGGCTTTTTTCCGGAAGCCTATTCGGTTGAAACGACTTTTGCTTCAGTTGAAAGCGAGCTTGTTGCAGGTTTTGTTCCGTTTAAATTTTCTGTAATCCGTTCTCCGGGAAGATTCGATATTGTTACTGATGAAAATCTTGGCGCATTTGGAGAAATTCTTGATGATGGAAAAATCAGTTTTTCTGTTGCCAAAGACAAGCCTCTTTATTTTGATTTAAATGGAAACATAAAAAAGCAAATCGTTGATCTTGATTTTGAAAACATTTTCTGGGACGTTTCAAGATGCGCCCGCATTTTTAATTCAAAAGTTTTTTCTATTTATTCTGCGATTGTTGAAGGGAATTTAAATTTGTCTGGGTCAATAACAGATCCCGATATGGACGGACGGTTTGTTATTTCGGATGTTGACTTTAATCTTCCGCAGTTTGTTCCTGAGCATTTTACAACTGCCGAAATGAATGTTGATTTTTCGCAGGAAGAAATTTCAATTCCAGAAACAAACTTTAAAATCAAAGACGGAATTCTTGCGGCGAATGCAGTTGTTTCCTTGGACAGATGGTCTCTTGGGACTCTTGAGCTTAACCTTGCGACTTTGGAAGACGAGGATATTCCAATCGATTCAAAAGTTTCATACTTTAGAATAAAAGGATACACTTCTGTTGATGCTTCTCTTATTATGGAAGATCGTTCTGTCAGCCTGAATGGTTCTGTTGGCTTACAAAATGCGGAGCTTTCAGTTTCCATGAACGCTTCTGATTTTACTCAAAAGAAAAAGCCTGTCGCGTCAAATGACATTGACTTTTCAATAAACTTGGATTTGATGATTGGAAAAAAAGTTCAGATTGCAATAAATCCGCTGGTTAGAAGCCTTGTTGCTCCGTCAACTCCGATTTCTGTAAATGCTGATACTGCGACTGGACTTTGGGGAATAAAAGGCGATATTGTTCTGCGCGGAGGAGAAGTTTCGTATTTAAGCCGGAACTTTTATCTTAAGCAAGGTCAGCTGATTTTGGATGAAACCCAGAATAAATTTGATCCTGTTATAACTGTCCGCGCGGAAACTCGCGAGCACGATACAAACGGCGATCCTGTTACAATCACGCTTTCTGCAATCTCGCAGAATATTTCAAGATTCAATGCGGTTCTTTCTTCTAGCCCTGCAAAATCTGAAAGTGAAATTATGGAAATTTTAGGGCAGATTGCTTCAGGCGATGCGTCTTCTGTCGGAAACTTTCTTGTTGCGGCAGGAGACTATGGAGTTCAGGTTACGCTTCTTAGAAAAATTGAAAGTGCATTGCGTGATTTGAGTAATTTTGATATATTTTCTGTCAGAACCACTATCCTGCAGAATTCAATTATGCAGGGACTCAATATGAACAGAGCTTCTGATAATAATTCTATAATTGGTAACTTATTTGACAATTCGACTGTTTATATTGGTAAATACTTCGGCGATGACATTTACGCTGATGCTTTGCTGCATTGGACTTATGACAAGACTAAACTTGATTCTGGTGGAACTTCGGGCAATGGTCTTGTTTTTCAGCCGGAAATCGGTTTGGAATTTGAAGCGCCTTTTGCCAACATAAGGTGGAATTTTGCTCCTGACTTGGGCGAGCTCCAGCAATCGTGGACACAGGCAACTTCTATTACACTGTCATGGCGTGTATCATTCTAACGATATAGAGGATTTTATTTTATGCGCGTTAAGAACACTTTTTTTGTGTTTGCTGTTTTTTGTGTTGCGGCGATTTTTTCTGCTGCTCCTGTTTTTTCTCAGACAGATTCGGAAGACTGGTTTTACGGAAAGCCTATAAAAAATATAGTTTTTGACAATTTGAAAAATGTAAAGCAAGGCGATTTGGACGGCGTTACAAGCAATTTTATAAGCAAGCCGTTTTCTGATGATTTAATCAGCGAGCTTTACGATAGAGTTTTTTCTCTTGAATATTTTGACGATGTTGAAATCAAAGCTGCGAAAAATGCCGACAACGGAAAAACTGTGAATCTTATACTGAGCGTTGTTGAGCGTCCTGTCGTTATGAAACTGAATTTTGACGGAAACAGATATATTCATGATGCTGATTTAAAGTCAAAAATTTCATTAAAAGCAAAAGATATTTTTGTAGAAAGCAAAGTTCTTGAAGATGAAAGAGCCATAAGAAATTATTATATTGAAAAAGGCTATACAAAAATTTCTGTAGAATCTTCTTTTGAAATGCGTGATGACGGAGCTTATGTTACTTTTAAAATCAGGGAAGGCCGCCAGACAGTTGTAAAAAGCATTGGCTTTGCAGGAAACCAAGTTGTTTCTTCAAAAACTCTCAAAGGAAAAATTTCATTAAAAGAAGCCGGACTTTTTAGGAAAGGCTCATTTCAGGAATCGTCTTTGTCTGCGGATTCAAGGGCAATTGTTGCTTATTATCAGAACCGCGGATATGCAGATGCGAAAGTTGTAAATATTGATCAAAAAACTTCGTACAATGAACAAAAGAACCGTGAGGAAATTGAAATAACTTTTGAGATTCAAGAGGGAATTCAGTACAATTTCGGTGGAATTACTTTTGACGGAAACCATGTTTTTACAACAGAAGAACTTGAAAATCTCGTTACCCTGAAAATTGGCGCGGTTTACAACGAAACAAAATTTCAAGAAACAAGAATGAATATTCAGAACTTGTATTATGAAAATGGCTACACTTCAAACAGATTTGCAACTGATATAAACAAAGATGCGGAATCTAAAGTTATTTCATATACAATCAGAATTCAGGAAAATCCGAGAAGCCATATTGAAAATATTATCATAAAAGGAAATGAAAAAACAAAGGATTTTGTTATCCGCCGTGAAATTCCGATTGAAGAAGGCGATATTTTTTCAAATGCAAAAATTTCAAACGGAATGAGAAACCTTTACAACCTTCAGTATTTTTCTGCGGTTTCCCCGGAAGTTCTTCAAGGCTCAGAAGAAAATCTTGTTGACATTGTTTTCACTGTGGAAGAACAGAGCACAACTTCGCTTGACTTTGGATTTACGTTCAGTGGAGTTTCTGATCCTGGAGAAATTCCGATTGCGCTTACTGCAAGAATTCAAGACTCAAATATTTTTGGTGAAGGAAAACTTGCTTCTGTTGGAACAACGCTTTCTACAAATGAACAGTCAGTTTCTTTGAGTTACGGTCAGAACTGGCTTTTCAACAAACCTATAAGCACAAATATTTCGCTTAGCTATTCTCATTCAAACAATTATGCTTTAAGAGACAAGATTCTTCCGAGCGGCGACATTGACAATGATTATTATTATATGCAGTATGAGCAGAATCAGTTTAGCCTTGGACTTTCTTTAGGACATCGCTGGACTCCTAACTTTGCGATTCTTACACTTTCTGGTGGCGTTACGAGCAGCCTTATTAACAATCTTTATGATGATTCGCTTTGGATTCCTTATGATACTTCAATAAGCCAGTACTCGGATAACTGGGAGCCGCGCAATTCCATCTGGACTTCATTTTCTATGGATGGAAGAAATATTGCATGGGATCCTTCAAGCGGATGGTTTGCAAGCCAACGTTTTTCTTGGTACGGACTTATGCATGAAGGATTTTTGCCGTTTGCGCCTGACTGGGGAGAAAACGAATTTTATTTGCGTACAGATACAAAGGCTGAAAAATATTTCACTCTTGTAAATAAACCGATAACAGACAGCTGGGCATTGAAACTGGTTCTTATGGGATATTCTGGACTTTCGTTCCAGTTCTCGGCTTTGGATTCAACGATAAAAAAGAACAATCAGCTTTATATAGACGGAATGTTTAATGGCCGCGGATGGACAATTTACAATTCAGATAAAGGTCGCGGAAAAGCTATGTGGTGCAACTCACTTGAGCTTAGAATGCCTGTGATTCCTGGAATTTTCTCTCTTGACCTTTGGGGCGATGCAGTTGCAATTACAGATGAGCCTTATCAGTTCTTTAATTTAAAAGAAGAAGACTGGTACTTTAGTTTTGGTCCGAGTTTTAGATTTTCTATTCAGCAGTTTCCTTTGCGTCTGTTGTTTGCAAACACATTTAAAATCAAAGATGGTTCTCCTGTATTCACTGATCAGGACGGAGACGGAGATTACAACTGGAGAAAGAACTGGAATTTCGTTCTTTCATTCAGCATGACAAACCGCTAGATTTTTACGCCGGAAATTTAAAATTAATTGGAGTTTTTATGAAAGTTTTTTTTACAAAAAGAATTGCTGTTTTTGCTTTGCTCGGAATTTTTTCAGCGGCATTTTCGTTTGCGCAGCAGATTACAAAATTCGCTGTTGTAGATACTGCAAAAGTTTATCAGGCGTATTTTAGAAATTCCGCTCCTGTAAGAAATTACGAAAATAAAAAAGAAGAATTTAAAAGAGAAATCGACCGTCTTGTTGCAGAACTTCAGCGTTTGAATGATCAGAAAATAGAATTTGAACGCAAAGGCAATGATACAGAAGCAATGAAAATTGAAGCGCAGATTACAAAAAAATCAGATTTTATAAATGAATATACAAATGCAAAAAACATAGAGCTTGAGTCTTTAAAAAAATCGCTTCAGGAAAACAACAGTTTCTACAAAAAACTTTATGATACTCTTGCTCGTGTTGCGGAATCTGGCGGCTACAGCATGATTTTAAATCTTCAGGAGTCAAACGCAATTTTGTGGTACAGTTCTTCTGTTGATATTACAGATCAGGTTATTTCGCAGCTTGGACTTATGTGATTTTATAAAAATTAAAACCTGCCTTTGAATTTTCATTCAGGCAATGGTCTGAAAATTGGAGCAAAAGATGGCAGAAGAAACCCCGGTTATCACACAGTATCTTGGAATAAAAAAACAGCATCCGAATGATGTTTTGTTTTTTAGGCTAGGGGATTTTTATGAAATGTTCAATGAAGATGCGCTTGAAGTTTCGCGGCTTTTAAATCTTACATTGACGCATAAGGGGGACAATCCCATGTGCGGCATTCCGTATCATTCTGCAAAAGGCTATATCGCACGGCTTCTTCGGATGGGAAAAAAAGTTGCGGTTGCAGAACAGGTTGGCGAAGTTGCAAAACGCGGACTTACAGAGCGAAAGGTTGTCGAAGTTGTAACGCCGGGAACTGCTGTTGAAAGCGAATATCTTGATGGCGGTTCAAATAATTTTCTTGCTTCCATTTTTATTTCCGGCGGATTTGCTGGACTTGCTTACATTGATGTAACGACTGGAGAATTTCGTGCCACAAAATTTCCGGAATATAAATTTGCGGAAAATGTTTCTAAGGAACTCGGAAGGTGCAGCCCAAAAGAAATAATTCTTCCTGAAAGTTTAAAAAATAATAAGGAAATTCAAACTATCCTTGAAACAATTTCGGTTGCGTCTGTCTCCTGGTATCCGGACTGGCACTTCAATGCTGAAAAAAATTATGAGCATCTTATAAAGCAATTTAAAGTTGCGAATTTAAATTCATTTTCACTTACAAAAGAAAGTCCCGAAGTTCCTCCAGCAGGATTTCTTCTTGATTATATAGAAAAAACTACGAACGCGCCTGTTTCGCATATTTCAGGAATTTCAGTTTATCAGGATTCTCAGTTTGTTATAATTGATGATTCTTCGCGACGGAATCTTGAAATCACTTTTAATTTGCGTGACGGAACTTCTAGTTATACTTTGCTTGAATCTGTGAGCAATACAAAAACCGCAATGGGAAGCCGACTTTTGCGTTCATGGCTTTCTTTTCCGCTTACAAATGAAAATGAGATAAATTCAAGGCAGAATCACGTTGAGCTTTTTGTAAAAGACAGAAACTTGCTTCATTGCGTGCGGGAAAATCTTGATGGAATTCTTGACGTTGAGCGGCTGGCCGGAAGAATTGCAATGGACAGGGCTCATGCGAAAGATTTGCAGGCGTTAAAGGCAAGCTTAAAATTCTGGTTGAAGTCGCAGGCTGTTTTGGAACGCTACGATTTTTCTATGCCTGAAAAAGATTCCGCACAAAAAATTATTGACCTTATAGAAAATTCAATTGCGGAAGATCCAGCCACAGTTTTTACAGAAGGACGGATTATAAAAGACGGCTGGTCGGAAGAACTCGACTACTGGAAAAAAATGCGAAATGATTTTAACGGAATTCTTGAAGAATACATTGAGTCAGAAAAAGAAAAAACAGGAATTCAGAATTTAAAAATAAAAAGCACCGGCAACCTTGGATATTTTATAGAAGTTACAAAAGGCAAGCTTGATAAAATTCCGCCCCATTTTATTATGCGTAGGACACTTTTAAATGCTGAGCGTTATACAACTGAAAAGCTTCAGGAACTTGAAAATTCTTTAAATGAATCAGGCGCAAAAATTCTTGAGCTTGAGCATAATCTTTTTATTGAAGTCAGAAATGAACTGAAAAAATATATTCCGTATCTTCAGCAGGCTGCAAAAAAAATCGCTTACGTTGATGTTGTTTGTTCTTTTGCAGAATCAGCAATTCTTTACAATTGGAATCGTCCGCACGTTTTGTCTGATAGCTTGGAATTTTCTGTAAAAAACGGAAGGCATCCTGTTGTTGAGCGTCATCTTCCTGCTGGCGAATTTGTTCCGAATGATGTTTCCCTTTGCGGCTCTGAGCCTGAAAATTCTGCGTCCTTTGCTTTGATTACTGGTCCGAATATGGCGGGAAAAAGCACATTTTTGCGTCAGAACGCTCTTATTGCGCTTCTTGCACAGACTGGAAGTTTTGTTCCGGCTGATGAAGCGAATATTGGAATTGTTGACAGGATTTTTTGCCGTGTTGGAGCTAGCGATAATCTTGCGCGCGGAGAATCGACCTTTCTTGTTGAAATGACGGAAACTGCAAGAATACTTCGTTCCGCAACACAAAATTCTCTTGTCATAATGGATGAAGTAGGGCGGGGAACTAGCACGGAAGACGGACTTTCGATTGCCTGGGCTGTAAGCGAATATCTTTTAAATACATTGAAATGCAAGACTTTTTTTGCAACGCATTACCACGAACTTACAAGGCTGGAGCACAAATCATTGAAACGGCTTTGCATGGCTGTTGCGGAAAACGGCAGCGATATTGTTTTCCTTAGAAAAGTTGTTGAAGGCTCAAGTGAAAACAGCTATGGAATTCATGTTGCAAGGCTTGCAGGAATTCCAGAATCCGTCATTGAGCGCGCAGGAAAAATCTTGGAAAAAATTCAAGGAGATGCGTCCGTTATAATTCCAGAAACTGAAACTGAGGAAGTTTCAAAAAATAAAGTTGAAATTTTTTCAGGCTCATTGTTTTCCGAAGAGGAACTTGTTCTTGATGAAATTCTTTCTTGTGACATTGATAACATGACTCCAATGATGGCGTTGCAAAATATTTTACGATGGAAAAAAAGTCTAGCTGAAAAATAAATTTTTTTACAAAAACTGCATTTTTTTTATTTTCCGAGTAATCATATTATTGATGGCTTTTAGAAAATTTACAATTTATGATTTTAAGCGTTTTGCAATGCTTGTTTTGAATTTCATGTTTGGAAATGGAAAATGCTGTGTATGCGGAAATTCCACTTTCAATGGAAAAATTTGCATTTCGTGCTCGAAAAAACTTTATGATGAAGCGGAAAACTCCCATTGTGAAAAATGTCGTATCTGCGGAAAATCTTTAATCAGTGAAGAAGAAATCTGCATGTCTTGCCGTGAAGAGCGCATTCTGAAAAATTCAGATAAAGTTGTTCCTGTTTTTCCATACAGACTTTGGGCAAAGACTCTTTTATTCGAATGGAAAATGCAAAATCAAAGAAATCTTTCACTTTTATTTGCTGAAATTTGCAATTCTGTAATTAAAAAAAGAATTTCAGAAAATATTTTCATTGTTCCTGTTCCGCCTCGTCCCGGAAAAATAAGATCAAGAGGCTGGGATCAAATTGAAGAGCTTTCAGAAATTCTTAAAGTGAAATTTGGATACAAAGTTTTAAAGCTTTTGGAGCGCACGGAAAAAAATCAGCAGAAAAAACTGGACAGAAAAAAACGCTTGTCTTCCAAGGGAAAAATTTATACAGAGTCAAAACTTTTGAAGCGACTTTCCTCTGAAAATTCTTTGCCGGAACAAGTTCTTTTAATTGACGACGTTTTGACGACAGGCGTTACAGTTGAAAGTTGCTGTGAAATTTTGAAAAATGCCGGAATTTCAAAAGTAGACGTTTTATCTTTATTTGTAGTAGACTAGAATTGTTTTATGAATTAAAATAATAAAAGCATTAGCTTTAAAATCTTTATGGATTCATGGGAGAAATCTATGGCAGATGAAGATACATTGTTGCAGCTTGTAACTTTTCAGCTTGGAGATGAGCTTTATGGTGTGGACATTATGGATGTCAAGGAAATCGTTAAGATTCAAAATGTGCGTCCTATTCCGAATGCTCCTTTTTATGTTGAGGGTATTATAAATTTGCGCGGAGAAGTCATTCCAATAATAAATCTGCATAAAAGATTTTATATCAAGAAAATGGCGAAGGCTTCAGATGATGAAATCGGTGAGGATGAAGGCGGATTTATTATTCTTGATATTGAAGGAAATAAAATCGGAATTATTATAGATAGAATTGCGCGTGTTGTTCCTGTTCAAGGCGATGAAATCAAACCTCCGCCACAGATGCTCAGTGGAATTGGCACAGAATATATTCACGGCGTAGTTCGTCAGGAAAATAATTATCTTATTATTCTTGATACACGCAAGTTGTTCAGTGCAAAGGAACTTCAGAAAATTCTTGAGCCGGAAGCTGTCTGATTTCTGTTCATGCTTGTTTTCTCAGAACATCTTCTCTTTTGTCCGTTTGTTATATTTTTTATGCGGAAATAGAATTATTGTTTCTGTGAATATTTTGTTTTAAGGAATTTAAAATGATTCATACTTATAGTTCTACAATCCGCCGCAAAGAAATGGAAGCTGTTCTTACTTGCATGGTTGATGAAAAAATCGGACCTGGCGAAATGAATACAAGGCTTGTTCAGACAGCAAAAGAACTGATTGGATTTGACGGCGCAGTTGCCTTAAGAAGTCCGGCGATTGCATTGGAATACATTTTTAAAGCTTTGAATCTGCCTAAAGAAAGTGGAGTTATTGTAAGCGCGCTTGCTCCGTCTTATCAGCTGCTTACTGCGGAAAAATTAGGATATAAAGTTCTTGCTGCTGATGTTTGCGAAGAAACTGGGCTTGTAACAGTTGAGTCTGTTGAAAAGTGCATAAAGAATGGCGGCCGGCTTTTGATTTTAAATGAAACAATGGGAATTCTTCCTGAAATCAAATCATTTTTGGAACTTGGAATTCCTATAGTTGAAGATATTTCGCAGTCGGTTTTTGCAACTTATCCTACTGAAGAACAGCCTGAAAAAAAAGAAGGAGGAGAGCAGAAAGCCGCTGTAGGAAAAAAAGCTGGAATGTATGGTCTTTATGCTATTCTTGGAATGGAAGACCGGGACATTGTAACTTCTGGCGGCGGCACGTTGCTTATAGCTCCGAATCGCCGTGAATGGACAGTTTTAAAGCACATTGCGGATGAAGCTCCTTTTACAGATATTCTGCCGGACATGAATGCGGCTTTGGCGCTTGTTGAGTTAAAGGAATTTTCACGAAATGAAAAAACAAGACGTGAGCTGTTTGCTCTGTTTTCAAGAGCTGTGATGTCTGGCAGGCATAAAACTTTTGTGCGCGCTGCAGAAGATGGCTCTACAATTTATTCTTTTCCTTTAGTTTTGAATTCTGGGTTTAAAGATGTGAAATCTTATGCGCAGAAAAAAAATATTGAAATTCGCCAGGCTTTTGAAAATTCTATAATTGCTCTTAGGCAGGAAGAGCTTGCTTCTGAATGCATCTGCGCGAATTCACTTTTGTTGCGCTGCGCATTGTTTCCATTGTATCCTCGACTGGGACAAAAAGATGCGGCTCAGATTGTAAAGGTATTGTCTTCTTTGCCATGAAAAAATGTCTTATCATAGCTAATTCTTTTAAAGAAAACGCCGGGCTTTTGGGAAATGAAATTTCAGTTTTTTTGAAAAAAGAAAATATTGAAAATTCGCTCTTTTTATATGACGGAAAAGAAGTCCGCTCAAAAATTCTTGATATTGATTTTTCAGGCTATGATTTTGTTGTAACTTTGGGAGGAGACGGAACTGTTTTGTTTGCCTGCCGTGGATGCGCACCTTTAGGAATTCCTGTTTTTCCGATAAATTTGGGAGAGTTTGGTTTTATTGCCGCAGTTCCAAAAGACAATTGGAAAAAAGAACTGGAGCTTTTCTTAAGGGGAAAATGCTACATAAGCAGCCGCTCTCTAGTTCAGTGTGAAGTTTTGAGAAATGGAAAAACCGTTTTCAGATGCTGCGGAATGAATGACTGCGTTATTTCTAGTTGTCCGTCTTCTCATCTTGTAAATTTAAATGTGGCTTACAACCATGCTCTTTTAGGGCCTTTTAAAACGAACGGAATAATTGTTTCAACGCCGACTGGTTCCACGGCTTATTCTGCTGCTGCAGGCGGACCGATTGTTGAGCCGGAACTTTCAGCTTTGGTCTTGACGCCGGTGAGTTCTTTCAGTTTGTCTGCAAGACCTTTGGTTTTTGGAGAAAAAGGTGAAATTGTAATAACTTTGATGAGCAGCCGCTCAGATGCTTCTTTGACTTGCGATGGTCAGATTGATTTTGAGTTGAAAGAAGGCGATGTTTTGATTTTGAAAATACCAGAATTTCGGGCAAGGCTTATTTGTTCTACGCAGGAAAAATTTTTTTCAGCATTGCAGAGCAAACTAAACTGGTCAGGAGGTCCACGTGCTTGAAGAACTCGATATAAAAAATTTCGCTCTTATTGAAAGCGCGCACATCGAATTTGAAAAAGGCTTTACTGTTTTAAGTGGTGAAACTGGAGCCGGAAAATCAATACTGATTGGAAGCCTTGCCTTTTTGCTCGGCGGAAAATCTGGTACAGAACAAATTCGCGCTGGTTGTCATGAAGCCCAGGTTTCCGGCGTATTTTTCCTTGAAAACAAAGAAACTTTTCTTTGGCTTGATGAGCACGGAATTGAATCTGAAGAAAACCGCATAATAATCCGGCGAGTTATCCGCGATAATGGGAAATCTTCAGCATGGATTGGCGGAACTCCTGTAACAAGAGTGATTCTTTCTGAATTTTCAGCATTTCTCGTTGACATTCATGGGCAGCATGAGCAGCAGTCACTTATGAAAGTTGCCGAGCACCGTCGTTATCTTGATATTTATGCCGGAATTGTCGGAGAAGTTTCATCATTTACTTCAATTTATAATCAGCTTGTTGAAAAAAGAAAAATTCTTGAAAATCTTAATAGCAACGAATCGGAGCGAAATGCAAAAATCGATATGCTGAATTTTGCGGTTTCTGAAATTTCTGATGCGAATTTAAAAGCTGGAGAAGACGAGGAGCTTGAAGCCGAAGAAAACAGACTGTCATCATTTGAAAAACTTTACGCTGATATTGAAGAAATAAATTCCGCTTTTGAAGGCGAAGGTGAAAACGGAATTATTTTCCTGCTGAAAAAAATCTGCGGAACTGCGTCAAAAGCCTTGGATTCTGATAAATCTCTTGAACCTTTGGAAAATCGGCTTCAGTCTGCGTTTTACGAAATTGACGACATTGCAGGCGAGTTTAGAAGATATGCAAGTTCGCTTGTTTTTGACCCGGAACGGCTTGAGCAGGTTCAGGAGCGGCTTGAGCTTATTTTCAGGCTGAAACAAAAATACACAGGACGAAATTCTTCTGTCGCAAATCTTCTTTCTTATGCTGAAAATGCTTCCAGGCAGCTTGAAGAACTTGGTGGCTCAACTTTTGATAAATCGATTTTGGAAAAAGAAATTTCGGAGCTTGGAAAAAAAATTTACGTTCTTGCAAAATCGCTTAGTGAAAAACGAAAATCCGCTGCGGAAAAAATGTCGCTTGATGTTGAAAAAATTCTTTGCAGCCTTGGAATGAAAGACACAAAATTCCGCGTTGGACTTACTGAAAAAGAAGGGAATGCGGTTGAGCAAAAATGTGGTCCTTATGGAATGGACAATATAGAATTTTTAATCAGTGCAAATCCTGGTTCTCCTTTGAATCCGCTTGCAAAAATCGCATCTGGCGGTGAGCTTAGCCGTGTAATGCTTGCATTGAAGACAATTCTTTCGGACGGCGATTTGGCGGGAACTCTTGTTTTTGATGAAATTGATACTGGAATCGGCGGAGAGGTTGCGGTTTCTGTTGGAAGCCACATGAAGCTTCTTGCGGAAAAAAAGCAAATTCTTTGCATAACACATCTTGCGAGCATTGCCGTTTATGCCGATAATCAAATTAAGATTCAAAAAGGCGTGGAAGGAAACACAACGGCCTCGAATGTTTTTGAAGTTTCTGACGAAGAGCGCGTAAAAGAGATTGCTAGAATGTTGTCTGGCGATTCAGATTCTTCCCAGTCGCTTGAACACGCATCTGCAATGCTGAAAAAATTCGGAGGAAGGTAATGGCTATATCAGATGAGTTGCGAAAAGAATTTAATGAAAGAGTCCGCCCGATAAAAGAAAAAATCAATGATTGCTTAAAAAAAGAAAGAGACGAATCTTTTGCTCTTAGAAGTGCGAAGGAAGGAATTGAAGAAAAGAAAATTTTTCTTTGCGAGGAAATTATTTACACGGCAACTTTGCAAATGAGTATAAACAGCATATCTCTTGAAATGCTTGAAACAAAAAACAACGATACTCTTAACGATGCCAGAAAATCAATTTATAAATCTATAATTTATCTTGAAGAACTTGTTACAAATATTGTTGACTGTCCGTTTTCTGACTTGGAAACTCATTTGGCATCCGTTGCTTTTGTTCCCATCGGAAGAAAACTTGACATTGTGAAAAAAATCGGGCTTGCAATTGATCTTCTTGTTGATGCTTTTGGCGAAAATTCAAAATGGAAAGAATCTTTTGTTGAGATGCGCGGCCGCCATGCTGTTGTTGCAAAAAATTTTATAAACATGAAGCAGGCTTGTAAAGATTATTTTGATCACAATTCTCCAGTTTACGAAACAACTGTAACTTACATCAGGCTTTTGCGCAACCTCTTGGACAAATGCGCAATGGAATACCGGGATCGTTATGAGCTTGCTTCCCGTCGGCTTGATGATATGCGTATGGCGATAAATCTTCTTATTGCAAACAGAAGAATTGCAATGGCTCTTGGCGACAACACAGAATCCGAAAACATAAGAAAAAAAGCGCTTGTTTGGAAAACTAAAATGGAAGCCGACGTAAAAGCCGGAAGCTCAAAATAATGAAAAAAGAATTTACGCTGAAAATTTTCGAAGCATTTTCTATTGAACGCTGGAACGATTTGGTTCGTCCTTTTGAAATAATCGAAATGGACAAACACGCAGAAAAAACAGTCGTTGCATACATAATTGCAAAATATGAAGAAAATCTCGGCGCAAAAATTGATTGGGAATGGCTGATTTATGCGAGCCTTTTTGATTTGCTCAGAAAAATTCAGCTTTGCGACATAAAAAGCCCGGTTCAGACTCTTATAAAAAATGAATATCCGGAAGAATATGCCCGCCTTAACGACTGGGTTTTAGAGCGTTACAAAGATTTAATTGACGATAAGGAACTTTATAAAAAATTTGAATTTTATTTGAAGGATTTAAGCAGTTTTTCCGCTGAAAAAAAAGAGCTTCCTCTTACTGTGAAAATTTTCCGAGCGGCGCATAAATATTCAACTTTGCGTGAGCTTGAAATGATTTCTCCAGTGAACGAAACTGAGCGTCTGGATTCAATCCGTAAAGAGCTTAATGCCGACTTGCAAAAATACCTTGATTTGCGCGGACTTCAACTTTTGATTACAAAACAGAAGCCGTTTGAATTTTTGATGCGGATTGAGCAGCTTCGTTTCCAGACAAGGTGGAATCAAACTCCGAGAGTTCCGCGGACATCCGTGCTAGGTCATTGCTTTTTTGTTGCGATTTTGACTTTGCTTTTGTGCCGTGATTCTGGCGTGAAAATGTGTGCAAAACGTCTTTATAACAACTTTTTTTCAGGACTTTTCCATGATTTGCCGGAAAGCGTTACGCGCGATATAATTTCGCCTGTAAAAAGAGCGACCGACGGACTTCCTGCGATAGTAAAAGACATTGAAGATAAAATTGTTTCAAAAGAACTTGTTCCGCTTATGGAAAAATTTTATTGCGATGAAATACTTTATTTTACTAGCGATGAATTTATGAACAGATGCGTTTTTGACGGATGTGTTCTTCCTGTAAGTTTTGAGGAACTGAATTCCGCATTCAATGAAGACAAATATAATCCAGTGGATGGCCGCTTGGTTCGTGTTGCCGACCATTATTCTGCATTGCTTGAAGCCGGACTTTCTATTCGCTACGGAATAACGAGCCAGCAACTTACAGATGGAAAGGCAAATCTTTTGAAGGTTTATGATGACGGAAAAATTATCAATGGAATCGATGCAAAAAAACTATTCCACGAATTTATAGACTGAAAAAAAAACGTTTCATTGTTTAAATAAACAACTTTTTGTGTAAAAAAAAGCATTGGTAAGGTGATTGAAATCCAGCCAATGCTTTTATAAATTTAACCTTTCATGTCAGCGGGATCTGAATCCTCTTCTATTTCTTCTTCGTCATTGTAAAATCCATCGTCAAATCCGTGGATTCTGTTGTCGTATCCGTCTTCCGGCTCTTGATCGTCATAAGGCTCGTCGTAATTGTCAGATTCTTCTAGGAAATCATCCTCGAAATCATCTTCATATTCGTCATCTTCAAAATCATCGTCAAAATTGTCATCAGACATTTCTTCTGAAAAATCATCATCTTCATAAGAAAATCCAGTCATTGATGAAAATTCAACATCGTCGTCATTGAGCATTGCTATATTCCTTTTTGTAATTTAGTTTGCCGCTAACAAAGCCTCATGTAAAGAGTAAAATACTGTTATGTTTTTGTCAATTGAATTTTATTTTTTTGCAAAGAAACATACATAATTCGATTCGTCTTATTGACAAAAAATAAAGTAAAACACTATAATATTTGCGTATGTCTGACAGTATAACTGTTTTAGCACCTGCGAAAATAAATCTTGGACTTGAAATTTTTCCAAGGCGTGCTGATGGTTATCATGGGTTGCATAGCATTTTTACGACAGTCGGTTTGTTTGATGAAATTTGTGTTTCTAAAATCGATGAAAAAAATACTTGCATAGTTGATTCTTTTGGAATGGATCTTCCAAACCAAAATACAATAACTGCGGCGTACAAAGCTTTCTGCGTGCTGACTGGCATAGATTTGGGAGTTCATGTTTCAATTAAGAAAAGAATTCCTTCCGGCGGTGGATTGGGGGGCGGCTCAAGTGATGCTTCTTCTTTTATTCAATCCGTGAACAATCTATTTAAAGCTGGTCTAGGCATTGATTCTCTTTCTGCAATTGCAGGAAAAGTCGGAAGCGATGTTTTTTTCTTTACCTATGCACTTTCTGCGCAGGACGGAAAACGGTTCAGCAAGTTTGAACCTTTTGCAGCTGTTGTTGAAGGTCGTGGAGAGAAAGTCAGGCAGATACAGCATAGAAGTGATTTTTCTGTGCTTTTGGTTTTTCCAAATGTCGGTGTTTCTACAAAAGATGCTTATGCTCTTGTGGATGAAACTCTTGATTTGGAACGCAGGCGGAATAAAATTTCACTTGAAGAAATTTATAATCTGCCAGTAAAAAACTGGAGCTTTAAAAATGACTTTACAGTTCCTGTTTCAGAAAAATATGCAGGAATTGCTGAGGCTTTAATTAAGCTCAAGTCTTGTGGTGCGGATTTTGTTGACATGAGCGGTTCTGGTTCGACTGTGTTCGGCATTTTTGAAAAAAAAGAAACGGCTTTAAAAGCGAAAGTTCTTCTTGAAAAAGAATTCAATCTTGCGCTTTGTTTAGGCGGCTGATATAATAAAATGCAAGTTTTGTAGCTTGATGAAAGAAAATCGTAGGCATTTTGTCTGCGGTTTTATAGATTTTTATTATAAAGAGGGAAGATTGTTATGCAGATTACAGATGTTCGGATCCGCAAAGTTGAAGGCGAAGGAAAGCTAAAGGCTTATGTTACTGTTACATTTGACGACTGCTTTGTTGTTCACAATGTAAAGATTATCGAAGGATCTTCTGGTCTTTTTATTGCAATGCCAAGCCGTAAGACTGCAAATGGTGAGTACAAGGATGTTGCTCATCCAATCAGCCCGGACTTTCGCAATGCGATTCAGTCCAAAATTCTTGAAGAATATAATGCGGGACATATAGAAACTGGTTCTTCTGAAGAATAAGTTTTTAGTCCACATATATTTTGGGACGTCGTCAAGTGGTAAGACAATGGCTTTTGGTGCCATCATTCCGCTGGTTCGAGTCCAGCCGTCCCAGTTTTATACATATTTTAAAATTTGTAAGGAGTTCTAAAAATGGAACAGTTTGTTATTAATGCAACTACACGCACGGAATCAGGAAAAAAATATGCAAAAAAAATTCGTGCACAGGGAAAAATTCCGGCAGTTGCATACAATGAAAAAGGTGAATCATTTATGCTTGAAATTGATGCCAATGAATTTTCAAAAGCATGGAGATCAATTACAAAAACTACACTTATCGTTTTGAAAATTGATGGTGTTGAAAACAAAGCATTTATAAAAGATACAGAATATGATATTAAAACTGACAAATCCCTTCATGCTGATTTTCATATTGTAAGTGGTCAGAAGAAATTTACTTTTGTTTATAAGATTCGTTATTCCGGAACTGCTGCTGGAGTTCTTAAAGGCGGATTTATGGTTAAGCACGTTCCTGAAATTAAAGTAAAGGCTCTTCCACAGGATTTGCCTGAATTTATTTCAGCAGATGTTTCTAAACTTGAGATTGGACAGAAATTTACAATTGCTGATTTTAATCTTGGTGATAAAATCGAAGTTCTTTCTGATCCTGCGGCTCTCGTTGTTTCTATTGCACCTCCAAAAAAATAATCAGTTTTTAAAAATCATATTATGAGATTTTTTAATTTCTGAATAAAATCCCTCTGTGTTTTGCAGGGGGATTTTTTGTTGTTTTTTTTTTAGTCTTACGAGTATGGAATTTATTTTGGATTTTCAAGCTAGAGTTTTAGAAAATTTAAATTTGTGTCTTTCCGAGCTAAACACAAATCTTGGTTCTTGCACTTGCGCCGGAGTTGCGGTTTCTGGCGGTGCCGATTCAGTCTCGCTTCTTGTCGCTTTGAAAAAAAACTTAAATATTCAGCTGAAAGCCGTTACCGTGAACCATAACATCAGAAGTAGCAAGGAAAGCTCTGATGATGCCGATTATGTTGAGTCCGTTTGCCGTTCCCTTGGTGTAAAATGCGTTCGCTATGATGTGGCTCCAGGTGAAATTTTTTCTCTTGCAAAAAAACTTAAGACTTCAGTTGAAGATGCCGCTAGAAAAATTCGGTATGAAAAATTTTCAGATTTTATAAAAACTGAAGGAATTTCTTTTGTGTGCCTTGCCCACAATAAAAACGATCAGATAGAAACTCTTGCCATGCGTTTTTTGCAAGGTTCGGCTAATCTTTGCGGAATTCCAATGACGCGTGAAAAATTTGTCCGTCCGCTTTTAAATATTTCCAGAAGTGAAATTGAAAAATATCTTCAACTTCAAAAAATAAATTTTAGAACTGACCGCACAAATTTTGACAATCAAATTTTTAGAAATCGAATCCGAAATAAGCTTGTTCCTTTTTTAGACAATGAATTTTCTGGCTGGCAAAATGCAGTTTTTTCTTTGGCTGAAAAAAGCCGTGCGGAAAATGAAGCTCTTTCTTTTTTTACTGAAAATGAACTTTTAAAGATTGACTGCAAATTTGAAAATGAGAAGTTTTCATTTGATGCTGAAAAATTTTCTTCACTTCCGCTTGCAATAAAAGTCAGAATAATTTTTAAAGGAATAGATTTTGTAAAAGCTTCCGAAAGAATTCCTTACGCTTTTGTATCCTGTTTGGCTTCTGGATGTTTTGAAAATGCCGGCTGTTCAGAATGCGGCGGACTTGAATTTTCATTTTGCAACGGAAGGTTTTTAATTCAAAAGAAACGAAAAGTAGCGACAGAAAGCGTTTTTTTTGTTATAATAGAAAAAAATGGAATTTATCAGGCTGGAGAAATTTCTTTTGAAGTTTTTTCGCATGATGATGAAATTTTTTTAAGAACTGATTCGTCTGAGATTTGCTTGAAAAATTTGAAGTTCCCGTTTGTATTCAGAAGCAGGCAGCCGGACGATTTTGTGAAAAATGCAGACGGTTCTTTTAGGCAGGTTTCAAAAATTTTGGATGATTGGAAAACTGGAAAGCTGAGAGATTCAATTCCACTGATTCAAAATATCTGCCCAGAAAAAAATAATTCCTCTCAGGAAATTTGCTGTGTGTGGGGAAGTCTTTTTGGCTTTAAAAACTGGATTGTAAAATGAAAATGCAACAGAATAAAAAATTGAAATCGCTGCATCTTTTAAAAAGAATTTTATTTGTTTTTGCCTTTTTGAATTTTTTGGATTTTTCTTTTGCTGAAAATGAAAATTCAAAGCTTGCAAATAAAAAGACTGCGTTGCGTTGTCTGGAAACTGCTTCAAATTATATTTTTGAAAAAAACTGGGAAGCTGCAAAAAGCCAGGCTTGCTTTGGAATTGCATACGATGATTCAATTTCGGACTTGTGGTATTTGTATGCTGTTTCTGAGAATGCCCTGGGAAAAACAAAAGCTGCGGTTCTTCCGTTGATTGAAAAGGCGATAAAAAATGACAGTTGGTCAAATTACAACCGCGACAACGCGCGCCTTTTGTATGCGGATATTCTTTGCGATACTGGCAAAATGTCCGAGGCATTGGATGTTTTGGACAGTCAGCCGTTTTTGTATTCTTCTGATTCTGAATTTATTAGGATAAAATGCCTTTACAGATTGAAAGATTCTTCTTCTGTTTCTAAGGCTCGAAATAAAATTGACGGCGCAAGAAGAATTTATCCTTCTGACACAAGGTTTCCGCTTGTATTTTTTAAAAATGAAAATCCGAACGATTCAGATTCAACTGTAAAAAGGCTTGCTTCATTTTTTGTTTCCCAGCTGGATTTTTATTTGCAGCGTGAGCCTGAAAATTCAGAACTTGAAATTTATTCCGCCTTGTTTTCTTCTGGTGAAAATAAAAACAGAATTTTAAAATCTTTCACTGCAAAAGGATTTAAACATCCGCTTTATGCCCAGGAAGCTTTGAGTGAAAATCTTATCGGCGAGCAGGAAGCAGTTGATTACATTTTTGACTTTGCAGATGAAAAAATTGACTATGAGCTTTTTAAGAATTTTATTTTGCGGCTTTCTGAAAATGATTCTTGTGATAATGTAAAAAAACACCTTGAAGCTTTTTCTGGTTCATTTTCTTTTGACATTGACAATGACGGAATTGAAAATTTAATTGTAAAATTTTCACGCGGACGTCCTCAAGAAATTTTATTTGATGAAAATCAGGATGGAGAACTTGAATGGACTGTTCAGTGCGATTTTGGAACTCCGGTTTCTGGATACTGCAGAGAAATGAAAATGAATTTTTCTTGGGCAAATTTTCCGTATTTTAATTATGCAGAGTTTGTGCAAGAAAAAATTCCTGTTGAAAAATTTAATTTTGTTCCAGAAACATTGAGGTGGTCTCCTGTTTTGATTGAACGTGATTCTGAAATTTCAGAAAAATTTGGCTTTGACTTTTTTATTCCAGCTGTAAAAAATGATGGGCAAAAGTTAAATGTTGCAGAACTTCTTGATTGTGCTTCTGATTTTGAAATTACAACTTCTTCAAATGAAAAAATTCGTTTTGTTCTTTTAAATGGAAATATTCAGCAGGCATTGTATTATTCATCTGACGGAACGCTTTATGCTCAGGCGCATTTTGAAAATAATATTCCGGTTTTCAGAACTGTTGATTTTGATAAAGACGGAATTTTTGAAGCCACAGAATTTTATTCAGTTGATTCAGAGAAAAAAGTGAATTTTCATTCGCTTGAAGATGAGCGGCAGGTTGTAAAAAATCTTTTTGGGCTTCCATCTGAAAACGCAGAATTTTATCTTAGAATGATTCAGATTGACAGAAATAAAGATACGATTCCTGATTTTACTGAAGAGTATTTGGAGAACAACGGAAAAATTTCTTCTTGGGATACAGACGGAGATGGAAAATGGAATGTCCGCCATGTTGTTTATCCAGACGGAATTTCTGAAGAATCAATGTTCTATACAGTTCCAGAAAAAAATCTTGTTGTTGTGAAATTTGAAAATAATATTCCTCAGAAAGTAACGAACGGAAAAGAAGAATTTTTTGTTTATAAAGACGCTGATTCAAATTTTTACTGGCTTTTGAAAAATAATTCTTTCAATCCTGAAATATATTCTGCGCTGGCAAAAAATGCAAAATTAGAGCTTGATAAAAAAAATGTTCAAGGCTTTTCGATGATTACTGTTGAAAACGAAACTCAGTCAGTGATTTGTATCCGCATTGAAAAATTTGACTTTGGAATTTTAATAGAAAATGAAAATAAAAATTAAAAAACTTTTCAGTTTATTTTTTGCTATTGGTTGTGTGTTGTTTGTTTTTTCCTGTGGAACAATAAAAGGCGGCAGTGAAATTTTTGTTCCTGTTGATTACAGTGAAGAACGCGCAGTTGACATTGAAATCGATCTTGTTGAAAAACTTTCAACAGAAAATAAAATAAAATCTTTGTGGCGCGCAAAAATTTTGTATGATAAAATTTCTTCAAATAAAAAATGCAAGCAAATTTTTGAGCAGTCAACTAAAATTTGCGTGGAATCTTGCATTCGTGCTATAGATGAAGAAAAATATTTTGATGCGCTTGGATATTATTTGTCTTTGGAAGCGGCAGGATATTCTGAGCTTAATTCAATTCCAAAATCAAAAGCTGAGCTTGAAACTTTGGCTTACAAAAATGTTCCGGGCGGTTCGGTTCCTTCCGTTTCAAATGCAAGTGTTTCCGACATGATAAAGGGCACGGTAACTGTTTTTGTTGACAAGGGAATAAAAATTCAGCGAGGAATAGGCTATGCGGATGCTGTTTTGGGAAGCGGATTTTTTATTTCAAAAGATGGATACATTGTAACAAATCATCATGTTATTGCAGACATGGTTGACAAAAAATATGAGGGATTTTCAAGGCTCTATATAAAACTTGCAGAAGACCCCGACACAAGAGTTCCTGCCAAAGTTGTTGGATATGACAAGACTTTGGATTTGGCTCTTTTAAAAACAGAAATAGATGCTCCTTATGTTTTTGCTCTTGGCTCTAGTAGCGACCTTTCAGTGGGTGATAAAGTTTATGCGATTGGTTCTCCGTTGGGACTTGAAAAAACTTTGACAAGCGGAATTATTTCTTCCACGGACAGACAGCTTTTTACGGCTGGAACTGTTTTTCAAGTGGACGCAGCTATTAACAGCGGAAATTCCGGCGGACCTTTGATTGATGAAAAGGGCAGAGTTCAGGCCGTTGTTTTTGCTGGAGTTCAGAATTTTCAGGGACTTAACTTTGCAATTCCAGTTGAATATTTAAAAAATGAGCTTCCATTTTTATTTAATGGAGGAGAACGCGAGCATCCTTGGATTGCTTCTTACGGAAAGACAAAACGGCTTCCTGGTTCAGGCGCAAAGAATGAAGGTGTTGCCGTTTTTTATGTTTTGCCGGGCGGAAGCGCAGACCGTGCAGGAATTAAAGAAGATGATGTTGTGATTTCTGTTAATGGCGAGAAAATTAATTCGCTTTCGGATCTGCAGATTGCGTTTATGAAACAGCCTTCTGGAATTATAACAAAACTTGGAATTTTATCTTCAGATGGAACTGAATCTGAGAAAATTGTTTACCTTGAAAAACGTCCGTCATCTCCAGGATATGAATTTTTTAAACGTGATTCGCTTGAAAATTCTTTTTATCCTATGTTTGGAATGAAGATGGTAAGAGTTTCACCTTCAAACAAAAAAAAGTATTCTATAGTAAGAATTATAAAAGGCTCTGTCGCAGATGAAACTGGATTCAGTGAAAATGATCCTATTGAACTGCTTGGAATTGATTTCAGTCCTGAAAAAGAAGCCGCATACATAAAGCTTTACGCAAAAAAAAGAAAGAATGGCTATCTTGATGTGAGCCTTGGATTTTCAGCAGGGTTGGACAGCCCATATTATTTTTAAAACTAAACTGAAAAAATAAAAAGGAATAAAGATGACAGAATTAAAGTATAAACGGAACTTTTGTATTACAGCTCACATTGATCATGGAAAATCGACTTTGGCGGACAGGCTTATTCAAAAAGCAAAAATTGTTGACGACCGCCAGATGAAAAATCAAATTCTTGACAACATGGATATTGAACGCGAGCGCGGAATCACAATAAAAAGCCAGGCCGTTACAATTCCATACAAGGCAAAAGACGGACATGACTATGAACTGAATTTTGTTGACACGCCGGGACATGTTGACTTTAGCTATGAAGTAAGCCGTGCGATTGCCTCTTGTGAGGGAGCATTGCTTCTTATTGATGCAACCCAAGGTGTTGAAAGCCAGACGGTTAGCAACCTTTACATGGCGATGGAACATGACCTGACAATTGTTCCTGTCATAAATAAAATCGACCTTGCAAGCGCGGATGTTGAATCTGTAAAAAAGCAAATCGACCATGATTTGGGACTTGAATCTTCTGAAGCTCAGCTTGTCAGCGCAAAAACCGGAGAAGGAATTGACGATTTGCTTGAAGCCATTGTTACAAAGTTTCCGCCGCCTAAAGGTGATGTGAATGCTCCGCTTCAGACTTTGATTTTCGACTGCCATTATGATGAGTACCGCGGTGTTGTCGTCCATTTGAGAGTAATGGAAGGACGCGTAAAAACTGGCGACATAATCCGCTTTATGAGCAACAATACCGACTACAAAGTAGAGCAGGTTGGTGTTTTCAAAATTAAATATGAAGAAACTGGAGTCCTTGAAGCTGGAGACGTTGGCTACATTATTGCCGGAATAAAAACTGTAAGCGATGTAAGCGTTGGCGACACTATAACTCTTGCTTCAAAGCCTGCCGCTTCTCCTTTGCCAGGATTCAAGGAAGTAAAGCCGGTTGTGTTCTCTTCAATTTACCCGATTGATTCAAATGACTACGAAGAACTCAAAGCGGCAATGGAAAAACTTAAGCTTAACGATGCGTCTCTTATTTATGAAAAAGATAATTCCCTTGCGCTTGGAAACGGCTTTAGGTGCGGCTTTTTGGGATTGCTTCACTTGGAAATAATTCAGGAACGCCTTGAGCGGGATTTTGACCAGATTGTAATTTTTACAGCTCCAAGCGTAAAGTACAAGGTAAAGATTCTCGGCCACGAAGAAATTTTTGTAGACAATCCTGCTGACTATCTTGAAGGAAAAATAGAGTCATCACAAGAGCCGTATATAAAAGCTTCAATAATAACTCCTGCCGAGTATCTTGGTTCTATTATGGAACTTTGCTGCCTAAAGCGTGGAACACAAAAAAATATGCAGTACCTTGACGAAAAGCGTGTTGAACTTACTTATGAAATGCCGCTTTCCGAAGTCCTTTTTGATTTTTATGACAAACTGAAATCTTACAGCCGCGGATATGCAAGTTTTGACTATGAAGTTATTGACTACCGTCCGACTGACTTGATAAAAATAGATATTCTCATAAATTCAAAACCCGTTGACGCATTGGCTCAGCTTTGCTACAGACCGAGTGCTGTTGAGCGCGCAAAAGTTGTCTGTGAACGCCTAAAAGGAGAAATTGCCCGCCAGCAGTTTAAGGTTGCAATTCAAGGTGCGATCGGAAGCCAGATAATTGCAAGGGAAACTGTAAATCCTGTTAGAAAAGACGTTCTTGCAAAATGCTACGGCGGAGACGTAACAAGAAAACGCAAGCTTCTTGAAAAGCAAAAAGCCGGAAAAAAGAGAATGCTTATGGCTGGAAATGTGGAACTTCCGCAGAGCGCATTCCTTGCTGTCTTAAAGGAAAAAGAAGATTCTTAAAAACTAAAGCGGCTTGTTTTCCCTCATGGCGATTTCAAGCTGCTTTATGAAAAAATCTGTTTCTGCCCTGATTCTTTTTAGAAACGACTGCTCCATTTTGAATCTGTAGCCATCAGGAAAATGCAGAAAAAGATACTCCCGTTCTTCTGCAATTTTTTTTATCTGCTTGCTAAGAGAAAGTTTTTCAGGCAAGTTATTTCTAAAAGGCGACTTTTCTCCATCTGAAAGCAGGCTTCTAAGTTCTTCAAGTTTTCTTTTTTCCTTTTCACAGAAGCTAGAAATATTTTTATGCGATTCGCATTTTTCTTTTTGCAAATTTCCTTTTGTCGCAAAAAGGTTTCTTTGAGGTATTCCAAGTTTTATTCCTGTGCTTGAGCAGTCAAAAAGATTCTTTTCATTTTGGAACATCAGCTTGAATTGTTGGGCGTATTGCAAAAGAATTTTTGTGCTACATATTTTTTTTCCGTTTTTTGATATGACAGTTTGCGTCGATATGGAAAAAGCCGCATCGTAGTTTTCTATTGGAGTAAGTCTGTTGGAATTTATAAAACGTTGTTTTAAAGCCATTGTGTCTTTTGCATGCGTTGTTCCTATGGAATAGCTAAAATCTAGTCCTGCAATAAAAACTGGAATAGAAGAACTGCTTCTTATTTTTAGCGCAATGTATGTTGCCGCAAGCCCAACAGAACCCATTGGCTCAATAAAATTCCTAATGACGCTTTCTTTTTTTAGATTGTCAAAGAAAATTCCATCCGCATATTTTGTCGCAAACCAGATTATATTTCCGCCAAGAATTTTTGTGGCTTCAGGTCTTGCGCACAAATCCGCAAATAAAAGAATATTTTTGTTTTTTGCACCTAGAAACGTTTTTTCGATTGCAATTTGGCTTTCCATTGTAACAACTGCGTCCGGCGTTATGTTTCTTGCTAGTAATGGAGACAGCGCGGCATCGACTGTGATTATAAAAAAGTCGTTTGGGGAAAAACTTGAATACGACAAAGTGTCCAGTCCTTCTCCTGCACCCAAAACTAGCAACGGTTTTGAAACTGTTTTTGCAACATCTTCCAATGTTTTTGTATATTCAAGACGCGCAATGTTCCTTAAAAAGTTTTTGGAAAAAAGACGCCCGAATTTTACAAGTGTGATTCTGTTTTTCCAGAATGTGGCGATTATTTCACTTATTGCGTTGACTGTAAAATCAAACTTTTCTTTTGAAAAATTTACTCCCGCACTAAAGTCAATTTTCAATGCGCGCTTTATGCTTCCGCCTTTGCAAATGCTTCTTACATATGAATCTATTTTTTCGCCTTCATTTAACTTGAATAACGGAATGCCTGCGCTGTCGTTTTGCATTGCAAGCTCAAAAAGGTTCTCGTCATTTTCCAGCGCGATGATTTCACAATTTTCCGGTAGAAGCGATTTTAGTTTTTCAATTCCGTACCAAAGAAGAGGAGAGCAGGCTATTATGAGAGTTCCGCTCAAAACCTGCATTTTGTCTATGTAAGTTTCAATTGCCTTCGCAGGATTGTACTTTGAATATAAAAAGCGGCCTTTGTATTCTACTGTCTTTAAAACAGAAAAGCCCTGACCGGCACTTACCAGACGGGGCTTCTCCTGAACTGATTCGTTCAATTTATTTCCTGTTTTTGTTTTCGCTCATAAGAGTAATGTAAGTTGCAAAGAAATTGTCTACAACTTTTGGATTTGCAAAAAGAGCGGAATTTGCTGTGTTCAAGTCTGCGTTGCGGATTTCAGTTTCGCTTGCATCTTCCACTTCGTCAGTCTGAATGCCTGTGCATTTAAGAACAACAATGTTCGAGCCAAGAATAAATGGCGAACTGATTTCGTCTTGCTTTAAAGAAAATGCTGTCTTGTATGCGTCTTCATTTGAAGCGATTCTTGCGAGCGGTCCAGTTTCAGAAACAGAAGAATAAATGCTTGAACTTCCGTAGTTTACAGGGAAAGGCTGAACTTCTGATTTTTCCACATTGAACTTTTTGCATGCGCTGTCAAAACTTGAAATAGCGGCTTCTGAAACAAAGTTTTCCGCAATCTCAAGGAAGTAGTTTTCAATGTAGCTTTTTTCGTTTGAGTTTATGTAGCCAAGAACTGCGTCCTGAACTGTGCTGTCTTCAAAATCCGCCGCAACTACAGAACCGTCGCACTTGAATATTGAATATCCGCGTTTTGTTTTTATAATTGCGCTGATTTCATCTTTCTGAAGTTTTTCAAGCTCTGCAAGTGAATCCACATTGTCAAGCATATTTTCAATCTGGTAGCGGTAAGCTCCTGCATTTTTTCCTTCTGCATCAGAATAATATTTCTGGGATCTTTCGCTTGCGGCATCAGCAAATGTAATTTCGTTTCCATTTATCTGCTTCAAGAGCGCCTTTGCTTCCTGCTCATCGTCAACTGTGATTACAGAAAGGTCGTATTTGATGAACTTTTCAGCATTCTCTTTTCCGAATTTTACAGCTTCTTCTTTTGGGAAGTTCGCCGTGCTGAATGCAACTGCGTCAAATGAATGTTTTTCTGCCCCCATTGAAGCAAGAAATTTCTTTTCCGCGCCGCTTCTTTTAAGTCCGTACAATGGAGTTCCGTTGAAGGAAACTTCGTTATCAGTTCCGAACAAATCATAGAAATAGCGTTTGTAAACAAGGTTGCTTTCAATGTCTTTTCTTAGTTTTTCAAGCTCAACTGCGCTTGTCTGATTGTAAGCCTTCTGTGAGAATTTTCCTGTTGAAGGATCTGTGAATCTTTCAATTACGGCTCTGTTTACGGCTTCTTTTGGAACTATGTAGCCTGATTTTTTTACTGAGTCAGTGAACGCCATGTTGATTACAGTCTGATAAAAAGCTTCTCTCATAATGCGGTAGTATGAATTTTCGTCAACTTTGTATCCGCCAGCCTGATATGACTGTGCAAGATTTGAAACCGTAATAAAGAACTTTGTGCCTGGCTCGTAAGTTATGTTTTTTCCGTTGTAAGAGCCGAAAGTGCTTGCCTTCTGCTTGTTAAAGATTGACTGAAAAACTGCGCTCGCTCCAAAGGGAAGAAATACCAGCGCCGAAATTACAAGTATGATTACAGCTCCGATTTTTGAACTGTCTTTTTTTGTTTTCTGTTCAGTGATTTTGTTTTCTTGATCCATAAGAAGATTCATCCTTTTTATATATAAATAGAAGTGAAACTATTTTATCATTGTAAAATGCAAGTGTCAATGTAAAGTGCATCTCTAAAAACTGAAGCTTTTAGTGGCTTCATAAAAACTTTCCTGCACATTTTGTCTTTCAATACACAAACTTTCGATTTCATGCTATACTAAATCTATTCGGAGGAATTATGATTCAAAAAACATTGAAAGAGGCTCTTTCTAAAAATGAATATCCAGGACGCGGAATTATTGTTGGAAAATCCGCAGACGGAAAACACGCGGTTTCTGCCTATTGGATTATGGGAAGAAGCGAAAACAGCCGCAATAGAATTTTTGTGGAAGACGGAGACGGAATCCGCACTCAGGCATTTGATCCTTCAAAACTTACAGATCCAAGCCTTATAATTTACGCGCCTGTAAAAGTTCTTGGTTCCAAGACAATTGTAACAAACGGCGATCAGACAGACACAGTTTATGACGGACTTAAAAATGGACTTAGCTTTGAAAAATCTTTGAAGTCAAGAATGTTTGAGCCGGACTCTCCGAATTTTACGCCGCGCATTTCAGCCTTGCTTGAAGTTGAGAATGGAAATTTTAATTTTTCAATGTCGATTTTAAAGAGCGACTGCGGAAACGAATCTTCTGTAAACAGATACACTTTTAACTTTGAAAATCCGCGCGCAGGAATCGGCCGCTACATTCACACTTATATGCAGAACGGAAATCCTCTTCCTAGCTTTGAAGGTGAGCCTGAGCTTTTGGAACTGGACGGAACTTCTATAGAAGAAACTGCAAATTCAATCTGGGAAAACTTAAATGAAGACAACAAGGTCTCGCTTTTTGTGCGCTTTATTGAAATTGCAACAGGAAAAGCCCAGACAAAAATTATAAACAAGAACTAGAGAGGTTTTTATTATTATTTCAGCGATTTCAAGAGGGTAAGAACTTTTTGGAACGCTGAATTTTCCTTTTTCATTTCTCTGGACCCTCTCGTTATATTGCATAAAGACAAATTGTATTTTTTTGCAATTTCGCGCTGGGTTGTTCCTTCGTCAAGTTCCTTTACAAGACTCCATCTCTTGGAAAAATCCTTTAATTCAGACTTTGTAAAAAGACAGCCGAAAAAATCAAATATAAGATTTTCGTCCTGAATTTTTGAAAGAAGCATGCATATTTCTTTAATCTGATCGTTCTGGCTGTTTTTTGTTTCTGGCATTTTTACCTCTAAAAGAATGATAATCCAATTGCATTAAAAAAGCAAACTGTCTTTAAAATAAAAAGACCGGCTTTTACACCGGCCATGCCTTTTGGCATCCAGGCTCCAATGGGTGGGAGGGGATAAATTGAACACCTGGTAATTTATATATCGGAGCGCATTCCGTTTTTCTTGAATTGTTTTTTTTATTGTTTAGCTTGAAATTCAAGTTTTATAGTTTAATGTCATTATCGGGCTTGACACTTAAATTGTTGGTTAAATATTTGTTGAATTTGCGGCTTTATTCGTCCGTTTCTTCAATAGTTGCGTCAATGTTTACAGAAATATTGTAGCTTCGCCCATCCAATGCTGAAACTGTCTTTGTTATTTCGTAGTCGCCAACAATGAATTTTACGGTGTGGTCGCCGCTTGTTGTATAGAACTGTTCTACTGGAGCCGTGTATTCGTCATTGTCGAATGCTATTTTTGTACCTTCTGGCGCAATGAGCCTGATTATTGGCTTTATTTCCCTAAGTGAAATTTCAATGCTTGAAGTCTTTGCCTGCTCAACGCTTACAGTGCGCACTTCATTACGATAAGAGCCGCTTACGATGTTTACGTTATGGCTTCCTGCTGGAACAAGAATGTCTTTTTTGCCAAGCTCCGACTGTTTTCCGTCAACAAAAACAGTGAATTCTTTTTCATCTTCGTTTTCTGGAGAATTTATGGCAAGAGAAATTTTCCCTTCATTTGAAAGAATCGGATATGCGCACACGCTGAATTTTGACTTTGAAATGGAATCACTTGAGCCTTTCATTGCGAGCTGAAGCCTGAAGAACAAAAAGCCGTCGGCATTTGCAGGAATCATCTGCGCCATATATGAATATGCATCGCTTTTTATTGAATTGTTTTTTTTTGTTGGAACTTTTATATAAAAACTTAAACTTTCACCGAACGTTCCGACTTCCGCTCTTGTTCCGCTGTAGTCAATCAGTTTTGCATCTGGAACTGGTGAAATTCCTGAATACAAAGACCATGCTACGGAATCCCTCCATTCTGCGACTATTTTTGGAACTTTTATTGAAATTTCAATTCCTTCTATAAAAGTCTTGTCTTCCGGAAGTTTTATTACAACTGCATCGTTTACGTCTGCTTCAACTGATTTTTTTTCAAAAAGTGAATCGATTGCAATTAAATTTGTCTTGCGCACACGGAAAGGCTCGGCTTTTAACAGAAAGATTCCGCAGAAAGCCAAAAGCATCAAAGAGAAAACTTTTTTGTTTTTCCTAGAAATGCAAGATTTCATGTTGATATTATAATCTTAAATCTTCTATATTTCTAGTGTAATTTCTTTTATTTTAAGTATTTTCCGGGATTTAATGAAGAGCCGTTCTGCTTTATTTCAAAGTGAAGATGCGGCCCTGTTGAAAGTCCTGTTGTTCCGACTTTTCCGATTTTCTGTCCTGTTGCAACCGCTTCTCCTTCTTCGACTAGGATTTCAGAAAGATGGGCGTAGGAGCTTTCCATTCCGCCTGCGTGGGAGATTACGATGTGGTTTCCGTAGATTTTGTTTCCTCTTTCCACGGATTTTACAATTCCAGTTTTGCAGGCAAATACAGAAGTTCCCGTCGGAGCTGCAAGGTCGATTCCTTTATGAAACTGCCATCTGCCGGTTATGGGGCTTTGCCGTTTTCCGTAGTCGGAAGTAAGAATGCTTTTTTCTAGCGGCATGGACATTCCGGGATTTAAAAAATACGCCCGTTCAGCCGGACTGAATCTTTCGCCGGGAATAAAATAGAAAATTCTTCCGTTTATTTTGTACTGCTCAAATTTTCCTTGCATTATTTTTTCTTTATGCTCGTTTGCAAGCAGAAATTCAATGGAAGTAGCAGGAAACTCCGGGATAAAAATTCCGTTTGCGGAAGGAAGAATTATTGTTTTGCCTTCAAGAAGCTCGCCGCTGTTTTCTATGGAATTTGCGGTTGACAAAGTTTCCTGCCAAATGCTGCATCTTGCCGCCATGGTGAAAATTGTGTCGCCTTTTTTTGCTTTGTATGAATAGAAAGCCGGAACGCTTGTATTTGACTTAAAAAAATCTTTTTGGCACTGCTGGACTTCCTGTTGGTACTGGGAAAAAAGAAAGTCGCGCGATTCCAAAGACGGAATTTGCGGAAAACTTTGCGACCATACACAAAAAAGTGAAAAAAATGTTCCTACGATTAAAAAAAGTTTTTGCTTCATAAAAAAAGGACTGCTCAAGAAAATATTCCTGAACAGCCTTGTTCTTTAACAGCTTGTGGCTGTTATTCTTCTGAGATTGCTCCAACTGGACATACAGAAGCGCAAGATCCGCAGCTTACGCAGTTGTCAGCATTAATCTGACGCTTGTCGTTTACTTCGCTGATTGCTTCTGAAGGGCATTCGCCTTCGCATGCTCCGCAGTTGATGCAGTCCGATGAAATTTTGTAAGCCATAAAATACCTCGGTTTGTGTGTGTGGAAAACTTCTATTCATAGAAATCTTCTAAAAAAAATAATACTTGAAATTTGCTAAAAAGGCAAGTTTTGTTTTCTGTTTTAAGTGAAGCAAATGGCTTGCCATACAGAAAGGTTCAGCTAAGGCTGAATTTTTCCGTCTATAAGCCTAGATGACGGCACTGATGCGTCTGCATTTAAACACCAATCCGTGCTATAGTTGCCGCGCCCAAAAAGACGCGGTCCAGTTATACACATTGCCCTGTGCGGGGCAAAAAATGCTAGTCGCATGAACGCACAACGCGGAAGCCGGTAATATTGCCCCCTTCGCTCGGAGCTTTAATGCCCCGGCTGTTAACAGAGCAGATGTTGTCGTAGTTGCATCAAGAACCACCACGTAGAGAGCGGAGAGAACCGGACGGCACACCTTCAGCAGGCGTATCGCTTGGTATGTTCTCTCTCCACCAGTCCCAGCACCATTCCCATACGTTTCCGCTCATGTCATAAAGTACGTAGCCGTTCGGTTTCTTTCTTTTTACTTCCCTTGTTCCTTTGTCATACTCATACTCATATTTTGCATACCACGCAACATCATCTATATCGTCGCTTCCGGCGTATTTATAGTTTTCTCCGCCTCGTGCTGCCCATTCCCATTCGGCATCTGTAGGCAGGCGGTAGCCGTTTGCTTTCCAGTCGCAAGTTACGGCGTTCCATGTATCATCGCTTTTTGTCGGTACTTTTCCCCACTTGTCCGGGTCGGTAGAATCTTTTATTTTGTAGCACGGTGTCAAGCCTTCCTTTATAGAACGTTTATTGCAGTAGACAAGTGCATCATACCAGCTTACTTCATTTACAGGGTTGTTGTCCGGATTTCCGTCTACATTCGCCATGTAAGAAGGAGTACTACCCATTACATCTTTCCATTCCGCCTGCGTTACTTCGTGGTCGCTCATCCAAAATGATTTTATCTCAAGTCTACGTTTACTTACAAATACTTCTGATTCCGGTGTCCAACTTTCGCTTCCTGTGATTGAAACAGCCGGAATTTTTACAAAGTCTTTTGAAATTTCTCCACTTCCGCCAGAAGTTCCTCCGCCTGAAGTTTCTCCACCTGAAGTTTCTCCGCCGGTTATTTCTGAACTGTCAGAGCCGCCGCCGGAGCTTCCGTCAGAGCAGCCTGCAAAAGAAAATGCAAGCGCCATGGCAGCCAGCACAGCTGAAATTTTAGCAAACTTTTTCTAAGCCCGCTCCTTAAAAACAATAGATTCCGCTGAAAAAATTCAGCAAGTCTATTTTACCCCCCCCCGGGATTTGTCAAGTGGGTTAGTAAGTTTTTTGCTGATTTTTTGACTGCCGCCTCTCTTTCCGCCGCTGTTTTTTGAACGCATTATTAAATTCAATTTGAATCGTTTTATGACAAAGATGATTTCTGTGTATCTTTTCTTTTTCTACTTTAAAACTATTTTTATTTATGGTATCTTTTTAAAAACTTTTTTGAATTCAGTGCATAAAATTAAAAAAAATGTATATAAAGTTATAAAATCTTAAATTAAGAAGTTTGGAGTTTTAGTTTCCGCAGCTTTTTGTTTAAGATTTTATTCCTGATGTTATATTGGAGAAAAAAATGGCTAAGACAGAAGAAAAATTTCCGGTTGAAATGTCGGAAAAGTTAAAGGCCTTAGAGGCTGCAAGGCTTCAGATTGAAAAGCAGTTTGGCACAGGCTCTTTGATGAAGCTTGGAACAAAAACAGACACCGCTTCTATTGACGTTGTTCCTTCAGGCTCAATATTGCTTGACGAGGCTCTTGGAATTGGAGGCTATCCGCGCGGACGTGTAATTGAAATGTACGGTCCTGAAAGCTCTGGAAAAACTACTCTTGCGCTTCATGCTGTAGCGGAAGCTCAAAAACTTGGCGGAATTGCGGCTTTTATTGATGCTGAGCACGCTTTAGACCCTGTTTATGCCAAAAATCTTGGTGTTAACATTGATGAACTTTGGGTGAGTCAGCCGGATACAGGTGAGCAGGCTCTTGAAATTTGCGAAAACCTTGTTCGCTCTGGTGCTGTTGACATAATTGTTGTGGATTCAGTTGCCGCCCTTACTCCTCAAAAAGAAATTGAAGGCGAGATGGGAGATTCCGTTATGGGACTTCAGGCTCGTCTTATGAGCCAGGCACTTAGAAAGCTTACTGCCATTGTCGGAAAGAGCAAGTGCATTGTAGTCTTTATAAACCAGATCCGCATGAAAATTGGCGTTATGTTTGGAAACCCTGAAACTACAACAGGCGGAAATGCGCTTAAATTCTATTCTTCCATTCGTCTTGAAATCCGCAGAATTGAATCAATTGACGGCAAGGGCGAAGAAGATGCTGTAGGAAACCGCGTGCGTGTAAAAATTGTAAAGAACAAAGTTGCTCCTCCATTCCGCAAGGTTGAACTTGATATTTACTTTGGAAAAGGAATTTCTTCTGCCGCATCTATTTTGGACTCTTCTGTAAAACATGGGCTTATAGACAAACGCGGCGCCTGGTACACAAGAGGAGAAGAAAAAGTCGGTCAGGGAAAGGAAAATGCGGTTGCTTATATAGAAAACAATCCGGCATTTAAAATGGAGCTTGAAAATACTTTGCGTGAAAAGATTTTTCCTGGACAGGTTTTGCGTACAAAAGAGGGCGAAGTTGTAACAAAAGAGCAGATTCTTCAGTATGAAAAGGAAATGCGGGCAAAAGGTGTTGGAACTGGCTCTATCGTTGACTCACCTTCAAAAGAAGAAAAGCCTGCTGAAAAAGCTCCTGACGCAGAAGAAAAAACTGCAAAAGCTGCAAAGTCAAAGGCAGCAAGCCTTGCAAAGGCCGCTTCAGAAGATAAGCCTGTTCCAGATGAGCTTTTCTAAAATTTATGGAACATGTTGTTTTGGGGCTTGGCTCTAATAAAAGTTTCGGGGCGTTTTCTTCACTTGAGCTTTTAAAAAAAGCCTGCTCTTGCCTTGCGGATTTTATACATGAGCTTGAAGTTTCTTCCATATATAGAACTGCGGCCATGTATGTCTGCGAGCAAGATGATTTTTATAATATGGTTGCCGTTGGAAAGTTCAGCGGAACTCCTGATTCTCTTCTTGAAAAAATCCACTCAATTGAACAGAAATTCGGACGCGACAGAAGTCTTGAAGTTAGAAACGGTCCGCGCTCCTTGGACATTGACATAGAGCTTTTTGGAAATCAGACTGTAAAAAAAGAGAATCTTGTGATTCCGCACGAGCGTCTTTTAGAAAGAGCGTTTGTTCTTGCGCCTTTTCTTGAAGTTTTGCAAAAAAATGCCGATGTTAATAAAGCGGACATAGAATTCTACGGAAAAAAACTGGAGCTTTTAAAGGATCAGCGTGTGGAAAAATATTGTTCGTTTTAAAAATATTGCTTCGGAGTGCAAAATGGAACAAGAACGGACAGTTTGCCATAGAAAATTTATGGCAGGAACATTTGAAGGACCTCTTGATCTTTTATGGAGCCTTATACGCGAAAATAAAATAAATATCTATGATATTCCGATTGCGGAAATTACGGAGCAGTTTCAGGACTACCTTGACTATGCTGTGGAGCTTGACTTGCAGGATCTGAGCGAATTCTATCTTTGGGCTGCAAAACTTGCGTGCATAAAGAGCCGCCTTCTTTTGCCTGTTGAAGTCCGATATGACGATGACGAAAGCATGGAAGATCCCCGCGAAGAACTTGTTGAGCAGCTTATTGAATATCAGCGTTTTAAAAAACTTTCTGTTTTAATGGAAGAGCAGGAAGAGCAGAGCGAATGGAGCTTTGAGCGTAAAAAAATAGAAAGAACGCTTCCGTTTGACGAAGATGATTCCCAGTGGAAAAAGATGGACACTTGGGCTTTGCTTCAGGATATGCAGAAGATTTTTAGGAATCTTACAAATGTAAATCCAGACGAGCGTCTTTTGAACATGGGCGAGGATATTGCTCCGAATGAAAAAATAGCCTTGATAAACGAGCTTTTGGAAAAGAAAAGTGAATGCATGTTTACAGACTTGATAACTAGAAAAGGCAACGAACTTGACGTGATTTGCGCTTTTATGGCGATTCTTGAAGCAGTAAAATTGAATTTAGTTGAAATATATCAAAATAAAATGTTTGGAGATATAAAAATATGCAGGAAGCAGAAAGCGGCATAATTTCAGAGGAAAAAAAAGAAGCAAATGAAAATATAGAGGCTTTGGAAGATACCTTGGATGAAGCTGAAAACGACCTTGAAAAGCGCCGGGCAGAATTAAATCTTGATACAGAAACTGCTCTTTTGGAAACTGTTCTTTTTTTGGAAAGCGAGCCTCAGACTGTTGAAAATCTTTCAAAGATAACAAAGATGGCTCCTAATGTAATTGAAGAATGCATAGAGCGTCTAAAAGAAAAATATTCAAATGCGGATTCAGGAATTGAGCTTTCGATGATTATCGGAGGCTGGACTCTTACGCCAAAAAGAGAATGCTTTGACTTTGTAAAAGAGCGGTATGGAAAAAAGAATGAAGGCAGGTTAAGCCGTGCCGCTATTGAAACTTTGTCGATAATTGCTTACAGTCAGCCTATAACGCGTGCGGAAATCGAAAGCATCCGCCATGTAAATGTGGACAACATGATGCGTGTTTTGCTTGACAGAAAGTTTATAAAGGAAGTCGGAAAAAAAGATATTCCCGGAAAACCTGTCATGTACGGCACAACAAAAGAGTTTCTTGAATTCTTCCATTTACAGAGCATTTCCGATTTGCCGCAGCTTGATGAAAAAGAAAGCGAGAGGTTCGAACTTGCCCGTTAATAATTCAAAAGAGAAAAAAGAAGACGTTATGCGCCTTCAGCAGTACATGGCGAAATGCGGTGTTGCAAGCCGCCGTGCCAGCGAGGCGATTATTTGCGCTGGACGCGTTACCGTAAACGGAACTGTTGTAACAGAGCTTGGAACTAAAGTCGACGTCCAAGACAAAGTCTGTGTTGATGAAAAAGAAATCCACCTTGAAGAAAAAAAGCGTTATGTTCTTTTAAATAAGCCTTCTGGATACGTGTGTTCCGCAAGCGATGAAAAAGGTCGACCTGTTGCGGCGGATTTGCTCAAGGAAGCTTATTCGGAGCGTCTTTACAATGTTGGCAGACTTGATATGTTTTCAAGCGGCCTTATTATTTTTACAAACGACGGAGACTTCGCCGCAAAACTTTCACATCCTTCCGCGGAGCTTGAAAAAGAATACATTGTGGACACAAGCCTTCCTATGCCGCGTTTTCTTGCGGATGATTTTATGGACGGAATCAGAATCGACGGAGTTTTCTACCGCTGCAAAGATGCCCGCGAGCTTAATTCACATAGAATGAGAATCGTTCTTGTTGAAGGAAAAAACCGCGAAATCCGCCGTGTATTTGAAAAGTATGAAGTGGGAATAAAAAGCCTTATGCGCATAAGAATTGGCTGCGTTGGAGTTGGAGAGCTTCAGTTTGGGCAGTTCAGGGATTTGACTCAAGACGAAGTTAAAGCCCTTCTTAGACTTTGCAAAAATTAAAAAAGAGGTTGTTATGGTTGTTGCTATAGACGGTCCTGCAGGAACAGGAAAAAGCACAGTTGCTGGAAAAGTCGCAAAAGACTTGAATCTTACATATTTAAACAGCGGAAGTTTTTACCGTGCGCTTACACTTGCTTTGCTTGATTCCGGGATAAATCTTGATGATGAAAAATCCGTAGTTGACTTTGCAAAGAAGCAGAGGCTTGACTATGTGAATGCAAGGCTGATTCTGAACGGAAAAGATGTTGACGATTTGCTTCATCAGGACAAGGTTGATGCTAATGTTTCAAAAGTTTCTTCTTTTGTTGAGCTTCGGCATTTTGTCAATTCAAGAATGAGGCAGATTGTAAAAAGCCTTAGCATAATTTGCGAGGGCAGGGACATGACAACTGTTGTGTTTCCCGACGCGGAATTCAAGTTTTATCTTGATGCCAGCATTGATGTTCAGGCAAAGAGGCGTTTTGATCAGGGAGTCAGCGGACTTTCACTTGAAGAAATAAAAGCCGCCATTATCAAGCGCGATGAAATGGACAGAAACAAGGCGGAAGGCTCGCTAAAAAAAGCAAAGGACGCATTCTATATTGACACTTCTGACTTGACCATAAATGATGTTTGTGCAATAATCGAAAGCAAAATAAAATCAAAAGGGTTTGCTATGGAAAAGGAAGTGGAAAAGAATGGTGCCCAGGGCTCCGACAACATTTACACACAATTAGAAGCATCTATTAATAACATGGAGCCGGTTGAAGACGGTGCTAATGTAAAGGCTACTGTTGTTCAAGTTACAGATGATATTGTATTCGTTGACGTAAACTGCAAGTCAGAAGGAAAAATTCCAGTATCTGAATTTGCTGGAAATCTTCCAAAAGAGGGAGATGTAATTACAGTATATCTCGTAAGTCAGTTTGGAAAAAATGGTCCTGTTGTTTCAAAACAGAAGGCCGATGAAAAACGTCTTTGGGAAGAACTCAAGGTTGCTTCTGAACAGAAAACTCCTGTAGAAGGTGTTATTTCTTCTGTTACAAAAGGCGGATATATGGTTAATCTTGGCGGTGGAATTTCTGCATTCCTTCCAATCAGCCAGGCAGATGCTCAGAAAGTTGAAAAAGAAGACAAGCTTATCGGCGTAAAGTCTAAGTTCTATGTTGAGCGTCTTTATAGCAACGGCAAACGCAATGTTGTTGTAAACCGCCGCAAGTATCTTGAAGAGCAGATTAACGAAAATCGCGATAAATTCTTTGAGACTGTAAAGATTGGCGACACAGTAAAAGGTGTTGTAAAGTCATTCACAAGTTTTGGCGCATTTATTGACCTTGGCGGATTTGACGGTCTTCTTCACATCAATGACATGAGCTGGGGACACGTAACTCGTCCAAAGGATTTTGTAAAAAAAGGTCAGGAAATCGAGCTTAAGGTTATCCGCCTTGATCCAGAGGGAAAGAGAATCAACCTTTCTCTTAAGCATTTTACAGAAGATCCGTGGGTTCACTTTGAAGAAAAATACCATGTAAATGATATTGTAAAGGGAAAAGTTACAAAAGTTCCTGATTTCGGTGCATTTATTGAGCTTGAAGAGGGAATTGAAGGTCTTGCGCATATTTCTGAATTCAGCTGGACAAAGAAAATCAACAAGCCGTCTGACATGGTAAAAGAAGGCGATGAAGTTGAATGCATGATTCTTGGCTATGACATTCAGGGCGGACGCGTTTCTCTTGGTCTTAAGCAGGTTACAGAAAATCCTTGGGATTCAATTGCTGACAAATATCCTGTTGGAACAAAGGTTTCTGGAAAAGTTGTAAAGATTGCAAACAGCGGTGCATTTGTTCAGCTTGAAGAAGGCATTGACGCTTTCCTTGCTGGCGAAGATCTTTCTTGGACAAAGAAAATTAAGCATCCTGGAAGCGAAATAAAAGTTGACCAGCCTTTGGATGTTGTTGTTTTGGACTGCGATCCAGAAAACCACAGAATCCGCGTTGGTGTAAAGCAGCTTACAGACAATCCTTGGAAGGCTTTTGCTGAGGAATATAGAGTTGGCGGAACTCTTGAGGGCGAAGTTACTTCTATCAATGATTTTGGAATTTTTGTAAAAGCTCCTAATGGAATTGAAGGTCTTGTTAATAAAGCAAACCTTAGCGATGACCGTGATGTTCCTTTTGAGGAAGCTGTAAAGAAATACAATGTTGGCGATAAAGTTAATGTTTATGTTGTTTCAATTGATGTGGACAAAGAGCGCGTTGCTTTCTCTGTAAAAGAATACAAGAGAGCTCAGGATCGTGCTGAAATTTCACAGTATATGTCTTCTAGCAATGATGACAGAGCTTACACAATTGGCGACAGCGTAAAGAGTCACGAAGAGTAAAAAATAAAATCAATGAGTGGAAACAGTTTGATTTCTTTAGACAGGCTAAAGTCACTCATTGAAATCAATACACGCATAAATTTAAATTATGCGGATCCAGATACATTGCTGGTTTCAATTTTGGAATCAGCAATGCTTATGGTAAAATGTGAAGCCGCATCTCTTCTTCTTGTGCGGAAAGAAATCGATTCACTGGAATTTTATATCAGTCTTGGTCCTAAAAATTCCGAAGTAAAAAAAATCCTTGTTGAAAAAGAATCAATCGCTGGCTGGGTTGCAGAAAATTGCGAGTCGGTCATAATCAATGATGTAAATAGCGATCCGCGCTTTAATTCCACAGTTCAAAACATGACAAAATATGTTACAAGAAACATGATTGCTTTTCCTATGAGTGTGAAAGGCGATTGTGTTGGCGTTATTGAGCTGATTAACAAGGAAAATAACGGCGACTTTACTGCTGACGACCTTGAAATTCTTGAGCTTTTGGGCGAACAGGCGGCTGTTGCTTACCAAAATGCCTTGCGTTACAGGAAAAATAAAGTTCAGCTTAATGCGCTTCAGTATGTAGTTGACGCTGGCAAGGACTATCATCCTTTTATTGCGCGGAATCCTCTTGTTCTTTCATTAATTGAAAATATAAAGCGTGCTTCTGCGATTAATTCTTCTGTCTTGATTACTGGTGAAAGCGGAGTTGGCAAGGAGCTTTTTGCAGAGCAGATTCATCTTTTGAGCAACAGAAAAAACAAGCCGTTTGTCCGTGTGAGCTGCGCTTCTTTAAGTCCGTCTTTGCTTGAGTCGGAATTCTTTGGACACGTGAAGGGTGCTTTTACCGATGCTGTTTCTGCAAGAAAAGGCCGATTTGAAATGGCTGACGGCGGAACAATTTTTCTTGATGAGATTGGTGAGCTGCCTTTTGATTTGCAGGCTAAGCTTTTGCGTGTGATTCAGGAAAAAAAGTTTGAGCGCGTTGGTTCTTGCGATACGATTTCAGTTGATGTAAGAATTATTGCCGCAACAAACCGCGACTTAGAAGCAATGATAAAGGAAGGCACTTTTAGAAGCGATTTGTATTTTAGGCTGAATGTTCTTCCGATTGCTGTTCCGCCTTTGCGTGAGCGCAGAGACGAACTTGAAGATTTGTGCGAATTCTTTTTGAATAAATTCAAGGCTGAAATACACAAGGATTTTCTTGGATTTTCAGAAGCGGCAAAAAAAACGATTTATTCTTATATGTGGCCGGGAAATATCCGCGAGCTGGAGAATACAATTGAGCGGGCTTGTATAATCGGGAATCCGCCTTTTATTCAGCTGAACGACTTGCGGCTTCCTGTGGATTCTGAAAATTTGCAGGAAAACACTGAAATTAAAAATTGCGCAGAAGAACTTTCACTTATGAAAGACCGTAGCTTAAAGAATGCGCTTTCGGAATTTAAAAAACAGTATGTTGAAAGAATTCTACGGGAAACAAACTGGAATCAGACTGCCGCCGCAAAAATTCTTGATATTCAGCGCACTTATGTTTCAAAGCTTATTTCTGAGCTGAATATCCGCAGGACTTAGTTTCAGGTTTTGACAAAAAAACTGATATTCTATATAATAAAAAAATATTCGGAGTAAAAAATGTCTAAGGAAAAAAAAGCTACTGCAAATGTAAAAATTGAAGATTTCATTATTAGAAATAGAAAAATATTCGTTTGCGGTGTGGCTGTTTTGGTTGCTGCTGCTGTAGTTGTTTGCGCTGTGTTTGCAATTTCTGATTCAAACAAGAAAAAAGATCTTGCTGCTATTGATTCAATTGAATATTCTTATGTTTCAAAATCTGGCGGAATAGAGGAAGATGAGATTTCTTCACGCCAGACGAAAGCAGAAGAAGCTCTTGCTCCTTATCTTTCAAAAAAGAATGTTGCCGGCGTTCGTGCCAATATGCTTTATGCTGATATTGCCTTTGCAAAGAAAGATTTTACGAAAGCTCTTGATTGTTACCTAAAGGCTGCCAATGCTTCTAAAAAGGCTTATACTTATGCAGAATGTATGTACAATGCGGCTGTTTGCGCAGAGGAGCTTTCTAAAAATGATGATGCTGTGGCTTATTATAAGGCTGCTGCGGATGACAAGGATTTTTACCTTGCCTCCCATGCGCTTTTTAACGCTGCAAGAGTTTTAGAACTTTCAGGAAATTATTCTAATGCCACGGAGCTTTACCAGAAGACTGTTGATTCTTACAGCGGATACGAGTGGGCAAACCTTTCTGAAAGCCGCCTTATTGATTTAAAGGCAAAAGGAAAAATTGACTAAAAATCAGTATTTTTATAAAGAAAAAATGGGCGGTGTTTGTTTTGCAAAAAAATTAAAAACCGCCTTTTTTTTATTTGCCATGCTTTTTGTCAGTTGCGGTTTGGATACTTTTTATTACCTTGAGCCGCCAAAAACTGACGGGCACACAACAAAATACACAAGCACTGATAGACCTCAGCTTTATTTTTCTTTTTTGACCAATGAAGAAGGCGACAATTCTGATTACGGCTCGTCTGATTTTTCTTTTCTTGGAACTGAAGTCTATTACAAGATTTATAATAACTATTCTACAATGGTCAGCGCGCAAAGTTCGATTGACTCATTGAACTCAAGCAGTGATGTTTCGGCTGCGGCAACAAATATTATAAATTCAAGAAACTACAAGACGCTTTTATTTTCTTCCTATAACCAAACTCCTTTGATTCCAGAAAAAAATGATGACCGCTATGTTTATATCCGCCTGAATAGCATAAAAGGTTCTTCTGAATATTCTGCTGTTGTCTGCTACGGAACTTCTGCAATGGAAAGCTATGTTGCTGGTTCAAGCGGCATAACTTTGATTGGAAAACCTTTGCGCAATGTGAGTTCCGGCTCAGGGTACGGATTTGACTTCGAGAAAACTGACAATGGTAATCCGCTTCCGGTTTCAAGCGATGAGGATGTAAATTGGTCTAGCAGTTCCGAAGATGGAGTTTGGTATGTTGATATGTGGGCTGTTTCCGTTGGCAGGGATTCAAGCTATTCCCCGTCTTACAGCAAATTGCTTCACCTTGGCTCGATTTCAATAAGAGAAGAGTGGTACGATGACTAAGTTTACAAAATTTCGAGGATTTTATTTATAAATGTGCAGTTTTTTTCCATATCCTCTTTTAGCTTCCATGGCGGATTCATTATAAACATTCCGCTTCCGTAAAGATGAGAGCCTGATTCTGTTTTTGTTTCCTCTGGATTTTTTGTGACTAGCTCAACTTTAAAGCTTTCGCAGGGAGTTGTTCCTAGTTTGCAGAAGTCTTCAAGTTCTGTTAAAAGCTGAGAAGTTTCATTTTTTCTGCGGAGCAAAAGCGGATACCAAAGCGCGATAATTGCTGTGTTCCATTTTTTTCTTACAGTTTTTAATGCGTCGCAGACTTTTTTGTAATCATCTGCATCTTCGTAGCTTGGATCGCATAGAACAAGTCCGCGTTTTATTAGTGGTGGTGTGAGCGCGCAAAGTGCTTTGTAGCTGTCTTCATTGTGAATTATGACCTTGTGGTCTTTCATGTTGCTTCTTAATGATTCAAGCGCTTGCGGATGTTTTTCTACAAAATGAAGGCTGTCTTTGTCTCTTGAATAAAGGCTTTCAAGTTCCGGGCTTCCTGCGTATTTTTTTTCTTCAAGATAAGAAGATTCACGCTCGATGTATTCTTTTAGTCCGTGAGGAAATTCCTGCGAAGTCCGTTTGTAGAATCTGTATATTTTTTCTATTCCGTCTTTTGCTTCGTTTGTCTTTAAAATCCGCTCGTCATCAAGACTGAATATTCCGGCACCTGAGTGGCTGTCTATTATTGTAAAAGGCTTTTCTTTTTTGCAAAGAGAATCCAAAATCAGGCAAAGGCAAGTGTGCTTTAAAACGTCTGCAAGATTTCCGACGTGATATTCGTGCTGATAGCTTAGCATTTTTCAATTTCCTTTATCCAAATCTGCACGCTTGCATCGCTAGGCATTCTCCAGTCTCCTCTTGGCGAAAGATTTACTGTTCCAACTTTTGCTCCGTCCGGCATACAGCTTCTTTTGAACTGCTGGCTGAAAAATCTTTTGTAGAAATTCTTTAGCCATTTTAAGATGATTTCTTTTGTGTATATTGTCTTTGTCGCCTTGTCTTCTTTTCCAAGAAAAGCTTTTTGTGCAAGAAAATAAATTTTCCGTGGAGAAAATCCCCAGCGCAAAACATAGTAAAGGAAAAAATCATGAAGCTCGTAAGGACCTACAATTTCTTCTGTTTTCTGACTTATTTTTCCTTCTGAAGGCGGTAGAAGTTCCGGGCTTACAGGTGTCGCAAGAATATCATTCAGAACATCAGAAAGATTTTTGTTTCCTTTTTCAAATGCCTCGTCCGCAAACCAAGAAACAAGGTGGCGGACTAAAGTTTTTGGAATACTGGAATTTACGCCGTACATGCTCATCTGGTCGCCGTTGTAAGTGCACCATCCAAGAGCAAGCTCGCTTAAATCTCCTGTTCCGATTACAATTCCGTTGCACTTGTTTGCAAAATCCATAAGAACTTGAGTACGCTCGCGTGCCTGGCAATTTTCGTAAGTTACATCGTGTGTGTTTATGTCTTGCCCTATATCTTTAAAATGCTGAATCACAGCGTCTTTTATATTTATTTCTTTTAAGGTTGTTCCCATTTCCTTTGCAAGCAGGCAGGCGTTGTTGAATGTTCTGTCTGTTGTTCCGAAGGCGGGCATTGTTATAGAAAAAATTTTTTCTCTTGAAATGTTGCATTTATCAAAAGCTCTTGCGCATACTAAAAGCGCCAAAGTTGAATCTAGACCTCCGCTAAGTCCTATGACTGCTCCCTGCGCATGAATGTGCCTTAGCCTTTTTGCGAGTCCTTCCGACTGCATTTCAATTATTGAAAAACATCTTTCTTTTCTTTTTTGAATATCAGAAGGAACAAATGGATGAAGATCAATTTTTTCATAAAGCTGCTCGTCTATGTTGTCTGCAAAATGTTCCTGCTGAAGTCCGCTTACAAAAATTGTCTTGTATTCAGATTTTGCAAAACTTGTGCTTCTAGAAAAAGTTGTGGACTTGATTCTGTCTTGCGTGAGTTTTTCCAAATCAATGTCCGCTATAAGAAATTCCTGCGTGTTTTCAAAAAGACCGGATTCGGCTTTTATTGCTCCGTTTGCTGCTATGATGCTGTGTCCGCTGAAAATCATATCGGTGGAACTTTCATCGTGGCTTGCGTTTGCGTAAATGTATGCGCTTACTGTTTTTGCGGAATGTCCTGTCACAAGAATCCGTCTGTATTCTGCTTTTCCTGCGACTTCATTGCTTGCGCTTAAATTTGCAATTATCGTAGCTCCGTTTAATGCGTGCCTTGTTGAAGGTGAAAACGGAACCCACAAATCTTCGCAAAGTTCCGCGGAAATTTTTATGGAAGAGTCATTTTCATCCTGAATAAAAATATCTGTGCCAAACGGAATGTCTTCCAAGCCTTTGCAAAGTGAAATTTGTTTTACAGTGTTTTCAGAAAATGAGGCAAACCAGCGGCTTTCATAGAATTCAGAATAATTTGGAATAAAAGATTTTGGGATTAAAGCAAGAACTTTTCCTTTGAAAACGAAAGCTGCGCAGTTGAATCGCTCCGAGTCCAGTTCAACAGGAAGACCTACGCAAAAAAGAATATTGCAGTTTTTTGTTTCCTCGCAAATATTTTTTAGGACGATATAGCACTCTTCCTGAAGTGTTTTTTGTGTGAATAAATCTGCGCAAGTGTAGGCGCAAATGGAAAGTTCCGGGAAAACGAGAAGCTTTATTTTTTTGTCCTGAGCTTTTTTTACAAGTTCAATTATCTGCTTGGAGTTGAAGTTGCAGTCCGCCACAGAAAGTGAAGGGGAAACGCTTGCAACTCTGAAAAATCCGTAGTTCATAAATCGATTATACGAATTATCCGCAGAAAATTCAATTTTTTTTATGTGTAGCAGGCGAGAATGTCGTCCTGGCTGTTTTTAAGAAGTTCTATTACATCTGGCCGGAATGCGTCTTTATCTTCTAAAATTGTGTTCATAGCCATGTTGAATTCGGCTGCGCTTATTTCTTCTGCGGAAAAAAAGTTTATGCAGAATTCTATTGCGATTGCGCACATCTGCGTGTAGATGTTGTTGATGCTGCTTTTTAGACCATGAGGCATTCCTCTTCCGTCATAGCGTTCGTGGTGGTGCATGCAGATGTCAGAGCAGACTTTTACAAAATATGCGACACTCGGCGAGCTGTTCACGCCAACAAAATCCGCTCCTGCAATTGTGTGCGTTTCTGGAATGTCATCGATTTCTGACTGGGAATAAACCTTGAATTTTTCATGGCTTACAATCATTCTGCCTATGTCGTAAAAATATGCTGCGCGGCTGATTATTTCAATTCCTTCAGGCGTGAGATCTTTTGGAGCTTTTGTCGCAAAATAATTTTCAAGCATTATATGCACAATTTCAGTTACGTGAATATAAAGATCGTCGTTCTTTTTTTCACTTTTTAGATAAGTAAGATAAACACGGCGAAGCTTGTCCGCGTAAAGAATTGTCGCCTTTAACTCTTTATCTGATACAGTTCCTTTTAGCATTGAAGCCGCAAGAACTTTTTTTGCGAATATTGATTTCAGTTTTGAAAGAATCTGCTTGCTGTCATAAGGTTTCTTGAAAAATCCTGACGCTCCGAAATTTGCGGCTCTTATAATGTTGTCTTTTTTCGCTTCTGAAGAAATGAGCAGAATCATCATTCCTGAATGCTTTGACTTGTCTAGCAGACTGAGCACTTCGAACCCGCTTAGTCCAGGCATATTTATATCAATAATAAGTCCGTCAATTTTTAATGCCGGATTGTTTAAAATATCAAGCGCCGCATATCCTGAATCTGCTTCAATTACATTGTAGAAACTTGCCAGTATGTTTTTTAAAACCGCTCTGTCAATTTCAGAATCATCAACTATTAAAATTGTTGTCATCTCTTGCTCCAGTTGTTGAATTTAAAAACCGCTGAAACTGAATTTTTAAATATTCCAAATTGATTATATCATATCATCTTGAAATGTAAAGAAATAAACTTTTGGAAAAATTCGTTGCCTTGACATCTGGTGTGTATTTTTTTAAAATACTAAAAAAATTTCGCGTTTATTTTTGGAAATCTATATGCTTGAAAAAATGAGAAACATTGGCATCATGGCTCACATTGATGCTGGAAAAACAACCACGACAGAAAGAATTCTTTATTACTCTGGAAAAATTCATAAAATCGGTGAAATTGATGACGGCGCGGCTACAATGGATTTTATGAAGCAGGAGCAAGAGCGTGGAATTACAATCGCTTCAGCTGCAATCACAACTGAATGGAAAGGCTACAAAATAAATATCATTGACACTCCAGGCCACGTTGATTTTACTGCGGAAGTTGAACGCTCTTTGCGTGTTCTTGATGGAGCTGTTGCCGTAATCTGCGCCGTTGGATGGGTTCAGCCTCAAACTGAAACTGTCTGGAAGCAGGCTGATGAATTTCATGTTCCGCGCATTTGCTTTGTAAACAAAATGGACAGAGTCGGTGCGGACTTCTTTGGAGCAATGGAAGATGTTCGCAAAAAATTTGGCTGCGAGCCTGTTGCCCTTGAAATTCCTATGGGAAGCGGACAGGACTTTGAAGGCGTTATAGATCTTCTTAAAATGAAAGAAATCTGCTGGGATTCAGAAACTGAAGGAGAAAAATTTACAGAATCAGAAATCAGCGATGAGTACAAAGAACTTGCACAGGAATGGCGGGAAAAACTTGTTGATACAGTCGCTTCAAATGATGAAGAACTTACAGACCTTTATATAGAAGGCAAGGAAATTTCTGTTGAGCAACTTGTATCTGCATTGCGCAAAGCTACAATTAACAGAACGCTTGTTCCGTTCCTTTGCGGTTCAAGCCGGCATAATCAGGGAGTTCAGCCTCTCATTGATGCGGTTGTCGCTTATCTTCCTTCGCCAGATGAAGTTCCGCCTGCTGAAGGAATTCATGTAAAGAGAAATGAAGAGGAAAAAATTCTTGTAAAATGCGATCCTGATTCAAAGACTCCGGCTGGTCTTGTTTTTAAAATTCAGTATGACCGCGAGGCAGGAATTCTTTGCTTTGTAAGAATGTACTCTGGAAAAATTTCAACTGGAACTCAGGTTTACAATGTTGGCAAAAAAAAGCGTGAGCGTGTAAATAGAATTCTCCGTGTGAATGCAAACCGGATGGAGCAGATGGACAGTATAAGCGCAGGAGACATTGCGGTTTTTGTGGGCTTGAAATTTGCGCAGACCGGAGATACTTTGGGTAGCGAAGGAATGCCAGTTCTTCTTGAAAGTGTAAAATTTCCGGAGCCTGTTATTTCGATTGCGATTGAGCCGGAAACAATGGGCGACCGTGCAAAACTTCAGGAAACTCTTGAAATCCTTAGCCGTGAAGATCCTACGTTTACTTTCCGCGATGACGAAGAAACAGGACAGCTTGTTATTTCTGGAATGGGAGAGCTTCACCTTGATGTTCTTGTTACCCGAATCAGAGACGACTTTAAAGTTCAGTGCAGGGTTGGTTCTCCGCAGGTTACTTACAGAGAGTCAATTTCTACTGCCGCCGATTATAAGGAAGAGTTCAGCAAAGTTCTTGCCGGAAAAGAAAATGCGGCTTGTCTCACGATTCATATTGAACCAAGAGAAACTGGTGCTGGAAATTCTTATACTTGCGCAGTGCATGACAATTCAATTCCAAAAGAAATTTATGAGGCAATTGAACAGAGTATTCAAAGCTGTTTTACTTCTGGAATACGAATGGGTTACCCTTGCACAGACATTGCGGTTTCTGTAACTGACATAAAATATGATGAGCTTACAGCTTCTACTTTTGCATTTGAAGCCGCCGCTGCCGAAGCGTTTGACAAAGCGTGCGAGTCTGCAACTCCTGAACTGCTTGAGCCGGTAATGGAAGTTGATATTGAATGTCCTGCTGAATTTGTTGGAGACGCAATGAGCCAGATTACACAGCGTGGCGGAATGATTGTTAGCATGGATGAAAAGTCAGGCGAAAGTGTAATTCATGCAAAAGCCCCAATGGCAAAAATGTTCGGCTTTTCAACAAATCTTCGCTCTGTAACTCAAGGAAGGGCAAGCTTCGGAATGGTGTTCAGCCACTTCCAGGTAAAGGTGTAAATTCTTATAGGACGCTTGAGCAAGATTGTTTACTGCGTTACTGCTTTTGCGGAAACATCTTCTCGGGCTGTTCCTTTTGCGCTGCTTGCATTGCCTCTTCTGCTGAAATTGATTTAAAATAAAAAAAGACACTTGAAAACCAAGTGCCTTTTACTGAGCTACTCGTGATTCGAACACGAGACCCACGCCTTAAAAGGGCGTTGCTCTACCTACTGAGCTAGTAGCCCATCCGTTTTTCAACGTGATTAGTATCATATACTCTAAAACAAATTTGGTCAAGAGCATTTTACTGTTTTTTCAAAATAATTCTAACAAAATTTTCCCCTTGACACAGTTTGAGTTTTCTTTTTTACTTTTAATAGTTATATGAATGGACTTGTTTTAGACGGAAGTAAAAATGTTTTTCAAGTTGAATGTGATGATGGCTTTATCCGGGAATGTTCTTTAAAAGGAAAAATCTTAAAGGATGGAAAAGGCTATTACAATCCGCTTGCGCCTGGAGACATTGTTGTGCTTGACGATGATTCCCTTGAAGAGGAAAAAGGGCTTATAAAAAATCTTGTTCCTCGGAAAAATGAATTTGTCCGCTGGAATGTAAAAAAAAGACAGCCTCAGGTTCTTGCTTCGAACTTGGATTATCTTCTGATTGTTACAACTCCCGATGAACCTCCGTTTAAGCCGCGTTTTATTGACCGTGCGCTTGTTCAGGCTGATTTTCAGAAAATAACTCCAGTGATTGTCTGCAATAAATATGAGCTTTCGCAGTCTGATGAATTTAAAGAGAGGCTTTTGAACTGGGAAGAAATGGGCTACAAGATAATCCGTTCAAGCGCAAAAACTGGAGAAGGAATCGAGGAGCTTGCGAATTTCATTGAAAACAAAACTTGCGCCTTTGTTGGAAAAAGCGGCGTTGGAAAAAGTTCTATAATAAATGTTCTTGATAACAATGTTGTTTTAAAAACCGGCAGTCTTTCTAAAAAATACGGAAAGGGAACCCATACAACTACAAAAGGGACTTTGATTCATCTTCAGCTGAATGAAGCTCTTATGGGCGGAAGAAAAGATGCGGTCGCAAATATAATCGATACTCCGGGCGTAAAAACTTTTTTGCTTCACGGAATTTCCGCGGAAAATCTTGCGCTTTATTACAAAGAATTTTTTCCGTTTATTGGAAAATGCAGTTTTGGAATGAGCTGTTCCCATATCAAAGAAAAAGGCTGTGCAATTTGCAAAGCTGTTGAAGAAGGAAAAATTTCAAAGGCGCGCTACGAGAGCTGGAAAAAAACTTTTGAAGAATTAAAGACTGGCATTTGGGGCGACTGATTTTTCAGTAAAAAAAATTTTTTGGAATTTCTGATTCGATTGTAATTTTTTCTTTTGAAACCGGATGCACAAATTCTATTTTTCTTGCATGAAGCTTTATTCTGTCTGATTTTATTCCGCCGTAAAGCTCATCACCTGCAATTGGAAGATTCATACTTGAAAGCTGAACTCTTATTTGATGTGTGCGTCCTGTGTGCAGCTGGCAGTCAATTTGAATAAAACCGTTTTTTTCTGAAATTATCTTAAAATCAGTTTTTGTAAAAAGTCCACCCCTTGATTCTGGAACAATTCCCATTTTGCAAGCCGAGCTTTTTGGTGAGATTCGCGCGATGAAATTTTCAACTGTGAATTCTTTTTGTTCAGGAAGTTTTCCAGTGCAGACGGCTCTGTAGATTTTTTTTATTCCGCGGGTTTTAAACATTTCAGAAATGTCTTTGTTTACACTTCGGCTCTTTGTGAATAAAAGAATTCCGCTTGTTTCTCTGTCAAGCCTGTGCATTATTCCAACGTAAGGTGGATTTCTAAGAGAGGAATTTTTTTGCCACAAATATTTTACCGTGCAGTCGTGGGCATTTTTTCTTTGACCTGTGATTGTCTGCTCGGTTGGAAGAAAAGGCGGCTTGTTTATTGCGATTAAATATTCATCTTCAAAAAGAACATCATTTTCTGTAAGTTCAAAATCTGCGTCTTCCGGTTGTTTTTCAAAAAAGAATTTTTCCTTGTCAATTAAAACTTTTATTGCGGTTCCAGAATTTATTTTAAATGAAGGAATTCTGCATTGCCTTGAATTTATGTAGACTGCACCGGAAACAATTAAACGTCTGATTTTGCTGTTGGAAATTTCGCCTTCAAGAAGTTCTGGAATTTTTTGCCGTAAAAATTCATTTAGAGTTTTCTTTTCGTTTGCTGTCCAGTTTTTTTCAATCATTGTTTTATAATAAACTTCATTTTGAATAAATTCAATTTCCGCCGAATTTTAATTTACAAAAAAAATGCAAGGTTCTATAATCTTGCAAATATGGAAAATCAAGAAAATTTAAAGCTTGGAGTTTGCTGGATTTTATTTTCCGCATTTGGATTTGCAGTAATGGGACTTTGCGTGCGTTTGGCAGGAAATCTTCCTTTTGTCCAAAAAACTCTTTTTAGAAATCTCATTGCGTTTTTTGTTGCTTTTTCAACTTTGTGCATGAAGGCTAAAAAGGATAAGTCGGTTTTTTATGTTCCGCGTGAGGCTTGGAAATTTTTGCTTTTAAGATCGGCTGTCGGCTCCCTTGGAATTTTTGGAAATTTTTATGCTTTGGGTTTTATGAATATTTCTGACGCCGCTATGCTGAATAAAATGTCGCCATTCTTTGCTGTGGTTGCAAGCATTTTTATTCTTGGTGAAAAGCCAAATTTTGTTTCTGCGTTTTCGTTGATTGTTGTTTTTACCGGCTCGCTTTTTGTCATTAAGCCTACATTTGATTTTGTAAAAGTTTTTCCAGCTCTTTTTGCTTTTGTCGGCGGAATGGGAGCTGGTTTTGCATCTTGCTTTGTAAGAAAACTCCATTCGTATAATGTTTGCGGCGATTTTATAATTGTGTTCTTTTCACTTTTTTCCAGCTTGCTTGCTGTTCCCTTTGTTTTCTTTTTCCATGCGTCTATGAGTTTGCCTCAAGTTTTGATTTTACTTTGCGCGGGACTTGGAGCTGCTTGCGGTCAATTTGGAATGACAAACGCGTACTTCAATGCTCCGGCTTCAAAAATTTCAATTTATGATTATTCGAATATTGTTTTTGCAGGAATTCTTGGATTTGTTTTTCTTGATCAGGTTCCAGATATTTTTAGCGTTGCAGGATATTTTATTATAATCGGAACAGCAATTCTTGTTTTTATTTACAATTCAAAAAATGCGGCTAAAAGGCAAAGTGAAAATTAGCAGGGAGTTTTGCTTTCTGCAAGGGATTTTAAAATAGATTCCATTACTTTAAAGCTTGCAGGAGTCAGCGATTCTATGTTGTCATTCTGTGTGTGGAAAAGACGCCAAGTGTAGGGCAGGTGCTCTTTGTATGAAAAGTCCGGAATGTTTTCTTCAATGCGTTTTTGCTTTGAGGATTCTCTGTTCATTACCGCATCTTCAAGAGACTTGTCGCTGTTGATTTTTCTTGCATAAAGCGAGGCTTCTTCTGCTGGCAAAAGTGTAATTGCGACCGCTGGAATTCCGCAGGCAAGAAAAGACGCATTGTCGCTGTATGGAACTGGAAGAGTCATCCATCTGCCGTCTGTGGCGCGCTTTAAAATATTTTGTGTTCTTGTGTAAAGGTCATTGAACTGCGATTTGAATTTTGCAGAAGCAAGAGAACTTAATCCGCTTTTTGAAAGAATTGGAATTTCCCCACGTCCGCAAGCATCAAAAACATAAACATCATCGTTTGTAATTCCAAGACGCTGAAAAGTTTTTGCAATTCCAAATGCGCCTTGGTTTGTTACAGTCCAGCCAAGCTCTTCTCCGTCTGTAAAGAAAATTCTTACATTATGGAACGAAGGATAATCTTTAAGCCATACCGCCCAGTTCATGAGCTGCCAGTCCGCCGCGCTGTTGTCGTTTGCGCCTGGACTTTCTTGAACTCTGTCATGGTGGGCAATTACAGTTTTTATTTTAAACTGGGGATTGTAGCTTGAAGAACCAAACTGAACTAAAATGTGATTCTTTCCGTCTATTACAACACGGTTGGAATTTACACCGCGGCTTTCAAGCCATTCTTGTATAAAATCCGCCCTGTTGCAGTCTTGAGCTAGATATTCTGAAAACTCATTCGGAAAGAATCCCATATTATTTTAGTAGTCTCCGTTTCTGCGACGATTGTTTGAACCGAATCTTCTTCCGCTGTCTCTTGAAAATCCAGAACGCTCACGAGGCTTTTTTTCTTCTGCATAGTTTACGCGGATTTTGCGTCCGTCAACTTCTTTGCCTGCAAGCTCGGCAATTGCCTTGTCTGTTTCCGCAGAATCTTCCATTTCAACAAAGCCGAAACCTTTTGATTGGTTTGTATCGCGGTCAATAATAATTGTTGCAGAAACAACATTTCCATAAGCAGAAAACAATGAGCTCAATGTATCTTGTGTTGTTGCATAGCTCAAGTTTCCAACGTAAAGTCTTTTTGACATAAATAATTCCTTGCAGATTCACAAAGCCTTGGCAAGGAATCATGCAATATTAAAATACTATGGAAAAAATGCGCTGTCAAGTAAAATTGCCTTTGATAAACGGACCAAACGCATTATAAATGTATTCAGCACAAAACTGGCTCCCATGCACGGTTTCCTGGTTCAAAACCGCGCAATAATGCGCTGCACGCTGATTGTTGCAAAGCAACTATGGAATTGCCAGCTCACGCGGTCGCAACAATCAGAGTGTTTTTGCCCCGGAAACCGTTCCTTCCCGCAAACTTTACTTAAATTATTTATAATGCGTTTGCCCTGCCTTTGATAAATTTATCCTGTTGATTTTTAACATTCTGTGTTATAATATCTTTTACATGAAGAAAGAAGAATTTTATGATTTGCTGGAAAGTATTCCAAAAGCCGAGCTCCATGTTCATGAGGAGGCTGTTTTAAGCAGGGAAACCGTAAAGAAAGTTTATAAGCGTAATTTTAATCAGGATATGTCAGATGAGGAATTCAATTCTCTTTTTGAATACGATGATTTGACGGGCTTTCTTTCTTCCTTTATAAAAATCCAATCTTATTTTACAAACATAAATGACTTTGAATATATGTTCAAGGATTTTGAAGCTTACTTGAATAAAAATAATATTATCTATTGCGAAACTTTTTTCAGTCCGACTTCGCATTTAAAGAAAGGCTGGAGTTTCCACGACATGATCAGTATTGTTCAAAAAAACATTGAGCGCATAAAAGAAAATTCCGGGCGCACTGTAAAACTCATTGTTGATGTGAGCCGCTCGTTTGGCGTGGAAAACGCAATGAAAAATCTAGACCTTGTGCTTGCTGAAAAAAATCCTTATATCGTTGGAATCGGGCTTGGTGGAGATGAAAAAAAAGGACCTGCCGCGGAATACAAGGATGTTTTTGTAAAGGCAAAAGAAAACGGACTTCATGTTGTAACTCATGCAGGAGAAACCTGTGGCGTTTTTTCCATGAAAGACAGCTTGGAGCTTTGCAAGGCTGAACGGCTTGGTCACGGAATCGCCGCTGCTCAAGATGCTGATTTTATGAAGTATCTTGCGGAAAATAAAATTCCGCTTGAAGTTTGCCCTACAAGCAATATTTTTATCCTAAAAGAATTCAACGGCGATATGAAAAATCATCCTGTAAAAAAACTTTATGATGCGGGAGTTTTTGTTACTCTGAATACAGATGATCCTACATTCTTTAAAGTTTCGCTTATTGATGAATACTGGAATATTTACAAAGATCAGAATTTCTCCTTGGACGAAATAAAAGAGATTATCAAGAATGGATACAAGGCTGCTTTTATTTCCAAGGAAGAAAAAGATGACTATTGTAAAAATGTTGATTCTGCCTGGGACGCTTGGTTTAAAAAACATCCAGACGCAAACTAACAGAATAATCTGAATTTTGTTATTGGCATTTAAATATTATTGCCGTGCAAGTCACAAATCTGATATGCACGGCAATTTTTTTGTCATCTTTTAATTTTTACAGTAAAACTAATCTTGGTTTCTTTTCCTTGCCAGTCAGTTATTTTTAAAGTTCCTCTTCCGGCAGTGCCAGTTGTTTTTACGTAGATTCCTGACATTCCGCCTTTAAGAGAAACTGCTTGTGGTCCGATTATTTCAATTGCTCCTTCTGCTTCTGCAAGTACAGCTTCCTGCATAAAAGACTGAAGGTTTCCGTTTTCGTCTTCTGCCCGCAAATGAACTTCTGCAACATCGTAAGTTTCTTCTTCTGTTAAAATTGTGCGGCTGACTTGTGTTTTTAAAGAGGCATTTTTGCACATCGACTTTACAAGCGTTTTTACAGTCTTGCCGTTTTTTATCGCTTCAAATTTATAAGAAGAAGATTCTCCGCCCCAGTTGCCTATGTATTTTCCAAAGAGTGCAATTAGTTTTTCTTTCGAAATAACACGCATTGCAAAAAGCTTTGCGGCTTCCAGTTTATATTTTGCAGGAAGACTGTTCTGCCCGAATTTTCTTATTGCAAAAATCAGCTCTTTTATTTTTTCACTGTTCTTTGCAGAAATTCCTTCTTCATCAATGAGCCTGTTTCCGATTATGTCGTCAACAAGAATCGGTCCGTGCGCAAGATTTTTAAACGGCGAATCAGACGCTTTGAATTCCTTGATGAAAATGTTATTTACAAAGAGCTTTACGGAATCAGCGTTTGTAAAAATCCACAGGTCGCCTAAAAGTCCTTCGTTGTATTCTCCGATGCTCATGTTGGAATTTACTTCAATAAAATCCCCTGTAAAGTCTTCCTGGCTTTTATAGACAGCGGCTGCCAGCTTTGGATTTCTGAACATATCCATTACGCCGTGGTAGCAAATTCTGTCCCCGGAACCGAATTCCTTGTGAGTGTTGTAGTCGAAGGCGCACCAGCCACTTGAGCCTGCGCAGTCATCGTGTCCTGCAACGCTGTCAAGAACTGTGGCGTGCCTTATTGCGTGCTCAGTTCTTCTTTGCTCAGTGTCGAATGATTTTGTCGGGAACATGTGGCCTGAATGTTCTGTTACTAAATATCCGCCGTGGCTTTTTGTAACTTTGATTTTATCAAGGCTTCCGGCGTTTTTACCTGAATGGCTAAAGTCGTTGTAAGTATATACATCTTCCAGCAAGTTGCTGTTCTTGATGCATCTTACGCCGCCAGTTGGACGAGTTGAGTCTGTTTTGTGCGCAAGGAAATTTGTCGCCTTGTAGAATTCGTCATCGTCCTTGCTTTCATTTATTCTTACACCCCACATAAAGACTGAAGGATGATTTCTGTACTGCGAAATCATTTCATCTTCATTTTCTAAAGCCTGCGCTTTCCAGGCATCGTCGCCAATGTGCTGCCAGCCCGGAAATTCCGTGAACACAAGAATTCCAAGTTCATCGCATCTTTCTATAAAATATTTGCTCTGAGGATAATGCGAAGTCCTTACGTAGTTTACGCCAAGCTCGAGTTTTAAAATGTCGGCATCTTCTTTCTGGATATTCTTTGGCATTGCGTATCCCACGTAAGGGTATGACTGATGTCTGTTTAGTCCGCGAAGCTTTATTTTTTTTCCATTGAGATAAAATCCGGTTTCATCAAATTTTATTTCCCTGAATCCGAATCTTACATTTTTTTTGTCTGCAATTTTTCCCTTTGGATTTATAAGTTCTGTAACAAGATTGTAAAGAACCGGCTGCTCAAGAGTCCACGGATGAACCGGCTGTGCGTCCGCCGCAGTAAGAATTTTGTTTCCCGGAACGCCTGTGTTTATCTGCGCCACCACAGAACTTGAACTTTCCACTCGCTGAACAATTGAATATCCTTCCGCGTCAGAAGAATTCAAAGTTATCTCTGTTTCAAAATGGCTCGCCTTGGTTTTTATAAAAATGTCTTCTATATAAATAGGATTTTTTATATCAAGATAAACGTCTCTGTAGATTCCTCCGTAAGTCATGTAGTCGATTACAAATCCAAATGGCGGAATGTTTAAAGACTCTCGGCTGTCCAGTTTTAATGCAAGCAGGTTGTTTCTTCCTGCCGGCAAAAGAGAATCTGTCAAGTCAACTGTAAAAGCTGTATATCCGCAACTGTGCCTTGCAAGAAATTTTCCGTTTAAAAAAACATCGCACTGATGAGCCGCGCCTTCTATTGTAAGAAGAATTTTTTTCCCTGCCCATTCTTTTTCTGTCTTAAAAAATTTTCTGTAAATGCTCAGCTTTTGATATTCGCTTTCATCAAATCCGTTAAAAGGAGTTTCGCAAACTGAATGCGGAATTCTTACCTGCTCGAATTTTCCCTTGTATTTTGAATCCAACATTTTTTCATTGAATGACGGAGAAAATTCCCAGCCGTTGTTAAAATAAATTCTATCTTTCATTCTTTTAGTCTATTCAAAAGAATTTTTATCGTCAAGGTTGAAACTGCCAGTTTAATTGTAAAAAAGTCGCTTGTTTTGCGACCTTTTATGAAAAAGTGTTCTTATAATTTGTAAAAAATCGCTTCTTTCTTCTTGGCAAAAGTCGGGGGAGAATAGAATGAAGTTATATTATTTTTATTGGAGGGCTTTTATGAAAAAGCTATTGGTTGCTGGGTTTTGTCTTTTGGGAGCTTTGTGCTTTATGCAGGCTCAGAATGTTGACTGGAAGAACTATGGAGCGGGAATTGAGGAAGGAGATTTTATTGTCCGTGGCGACATTGGATTTTCTAGGCACTGGAAAAGTTTGCCTTATGACGGCTCTATGAAAGTTCCGTATCTTGAAGCGTCTGTTGAATACACAAAAAAGCTTGGCGAGCTTCCTCTTGGATTTGGCGGATTCATCGGATATTCTCAGGACAAGATGAAAGAAACTGCTTCGTTCGGAGTTGAAGATGTTCCTGACTACGAATGGAAAGGAGAAATGAATTACATCAACTTGGGCGCGCTTGCAAACTATCATATTCAAGTTCCTGTAGAAAAACTTGACTTGTACGCAGGACTTCGCCTTGGACTTGAATTCTGGAACTGGAAAGTTGATTACAAATATCCTAGTTACGAACCAGTTTATAATTATGGTTATCTTGTCAGCTATAAATATAAAACTGAAAAAGAATCAATCAAGAAAAACGGAACAAATTTTTATGCTGGAATAAACTTTGGAGCTTCATATTTCTTTACTGAAAAATTCGGCGCGAATATTGAAGTAGGTTATCCTCAACTTATAAAAATCGGCGGAACTGCAAAGTTCTAGGATTGAAAATTCTGCACCTTTACAGACCGTGCTTTTTTACGATTTTTTTTATGTCGGTCTTTAATGCGCGCAGGATTTCAGATTCAATCAGCTTTAGTTCTTCCACAGAAACAGAATCATTGCTTGAGTCTTGCGGCATATAAAGTCTGTAAGGCTCAACTTTAAGTGAGGCGGCGATTCTTTCAACAAACGAAAGAGAAGGAAAACGTTTCTTTGTTTCAATCTGCCCAATGTATGAAGTGTCTGTCTTGCAAAGTTCCGCAAGTTTTTCCTGCGTCATGTTCTGTTCTTTGCGGAATCTTTTCAGATTGCTAATAAATGTGTCTTGTAAATCCATTGTTTATATTCTAAAAGCTACTTTTTTCTTTTTGTATACGCTTGACGCATGGTTAAATTGTGCTAATAGAATGGCGTGATTGCATAGAAAATGAAGGAACGCAAGGAGAATTTTATGAATTCTGATGAATTTTATTTTCATGATTGGATTGAAGAGAACGAACTTGAATTTTGTGAAGATATTTTGAAATCGGAAGATTTTAATACAAAAGATATTCTGGTGGAAAAGCTGCCCGATGGTTCAGACGGAGACAATCTTCTTCCCGAATACGTTGATTTGAACATCTGGCTTAAGGATGCAAAGGGGGACGATTCCTATTATCTTTCGCCCGGAGCAATAATGCGCGTTGCAGTTTTGGGCTGTCAGATAATGTGGGGGAAAAACCAGATTGCCTACGCCATATACATGGACGAGATTAATGAAGAAGACGTGAACTTTATGAAGAAAAGCTTCAATAAAATGACGGCCACATTCGCTCACGTTCCAACCATGATAATGACGATGTTTTGTTGTCTAGTACTGGTTTTCTGCGCAATCTTTGCCTGCATTCAGTACCTTATGACAATTCTGGAATACACGATTGTTGTGGGAATCGGAGCTTTCTTTATTCCTTTTATTCTTTTTGACGGAACTAAAGAGCTACCCAAAAAGCTTGTTCCGGTTTTACGGGATTTTTAATCAAAATCATCGTAATTACGATTTGTATGTTCTTTGTGTCTATCTTTTCATTCAGGAAACGGTAGATATTATGACGGACAACGGAGGAATGAACTGGGTAAGCTTTGTAACGGTTGTCTTCACCTGCGTAATCGGATTTGTTCTGACTCATAACGCTCCAAAGATTGCACAAACCTTGATGACAGGACAGCCTCAGCTTTCTATGGGTGAACTCGTAACCGCTGCAGGATCTCTTGCAATGGGAACCTTCAAGGGTGCAAAAGCTGCCGGACACATTACAAAAGAAGGAAGCCGAAAAGTTGCACAGGGAACTGTAAATGCTCATGGAACTGCAGCCAAGCTGAACAGCGCAAGAAAAGCCGCTTCAAGTTCTGCAAAAGACCTTGGAGCAAGCGTCGCTCAGCAGAGAATGTCAGGTGCAAAGGGAATGTTTTCAGCCGCTTCTACAGACTTAAAAGACAAAGTCCGAAGTGCAGGAAACAACTTCCTACACGGAGGCGGAAAAGCAGGCCCTGGCGGACATGGCGGAGGATCCGGTAGCGGAGCTCAGGCACACCATCGCAGCGGACAGAATACATCCCGCGAACTCGGACCAGAAGATTCAAGAACCTTGAACAACACTTCAAATCAGACCTTCCAGGGAGCAACAAAGTTCGACACCGCAACCCAGAGCAATGTAAACATGACCCGCAAAGAATTCTACGACGAAAAGCGTGACCAAGGCAAAAATATCGGCAACAGCGTAGCCCTCAACATGATGACCGCCGCAGAAAAGAAGGAACAGGCCATGAAAAAAGAAACCAGCCTCGGTGATAAGCTGACGGATGGGGTTCGGGCTAGTGAGTAAATTGATTTTTGTGCAACTCTAAATTTGACAAACTCACACATTTATTGTTTAATATAAATGTGTGAGTTTACTTTTCTTGGAGATACACAATGGATAAACTAAACGGAAAAACCATATCCCATTTATTAAAAACCAATAATATAACAATTAGAGATGCTGCTGAAAAAATGGGTATTCATTACAACAATCTTTCCAATATCATTAATGGTGGACAAAATTACAGTTCAACGACAGAACAAAAAGTAATCCATTACTTCGAAACAGCACTAAAAGTCAGTTCAGACCTTCTTTGTAGAAATACATATTCTGAGCAATTGATTCGAATAAAGCTCTCAAAACAACCAGCAAAAAATGAAATTCCAATTATCAGAGAGGACTTAATTACCATAGAGAAAACTATCTTATTCTTAAACTGGATGGATAAAAAGTTCTATGAAAATGATGATTATATTACTCAACATTTGTGGGATATCTATACCATTCCTTATAAAGATATCGATTTATACGATTGGAGTCTTAGAAGAACAGAATTCTTTAACTTAAAACAGCAGTTTAATATCGAATCATTCAGAGATGCATTAAATTTTCTTTACTCTAAGGATGTTCAAGATTTATTGTTTAATGATGGTTTTCTATATATTGGAAAAGATACAGGAACATCAGTTATAAACATTGCTGAAAAGCTAGGCATTAAAATAATTTTTATTCCTTTAAGTTCATCTAAGCTGATATCTGCATCCACCCCTTTCTTTGATAAAAAAGGAATTCTTCAAGAACCTATAATTTTCATAAATAAAAATGCTTGCATCTCACCAGAGGAAATACTATGGAACATATCTAAAGAATTGTTCTATATTTTATTTAAAGATTCTGAATACATTTCAATTTCAGATTATAAGTTTGAAATTGAAAATAAAAAATGTGACGGATATCAATTTGCAGAAACAATTTTGTTTAATGAAGAAACTTTCAAAAACTTTCTCAAAACAAATAAAAGAGCTCTCACCCGATACTTCCCATCTAGTTCAAAGGGGACTTATTATGACTTCAGCAGGTATTCTGAAAATGGCTGGATCTATCTAATCTGTGAAATTAAAAGATACTTTAGAGTTTCCTATAAACTTATAATCTCGAAATTATATGAATTGAATTTTGAAAATGTTAAAGAAAAGATTTCAGAAGCTGATTTCTGTGAATATTTCATTAATGCTGTTAAAAATTATAATCAATCATTTTCAGAACCAGCATATAAAATCATTGATGGAGAACCTTGTGTTAAAACATTCGACTACAGCATAGATAATCTAAAAATATGTATTACATGTTTGGAGAACAATAAAAATATGGATGAAGAGGTTCAGTCTAAATATAAAGAATTTGCACCTCTTATAAAGCAAATTCAACATATCAGGAGATTATAAAGAATGACAAGAATCGCAACATCATTGAAAAAGCTTAATTGGAAATTATTTTGCTCGCTTATGGTGATGGGCCTATGTCCAACAATCTATACCACACTTCGTGTCTTTTTTTTAGGACAACTACCTGGTGACTGGGCCTTTTCTATTGCGGGACAACTTTCATGGGTAAACCTCTTATATGAAATCCTAAACGAGGCCATCATTCTTCCGCTATATTTTTTCATGGGAAAAATGGCCTCCGATAAAAAAGAATTTACAAACCGTATAAAAACTGGTCTAATAATTTCGTTTTGTGTTTATGCAGTTTGCTCCCTTTTTATCTGCACCTTTACCAATCCGCTTCTCTCTGTAATGGCTACGAGTAAAAATATAATTCAAGAATCTTCTGTATACATCAGAATTGAAAGCATTGCAAATATTTTTACTTTACTCTCTACTTTCCTTTTGGTATGTTTGGTCACACTTGGAAAATCAAAGTATGTTTACCTTCTTACTGCTGCAAAACTAATCTTAAGCGTATTGTTTGATACTTTTTTTGTTTCAACTTTGAAAATTTCTGCTAATCTGGGCGTAAATGGGATCGGCTACAGCAACATAATCGTAAATATAATTCTTTTTATTATTTCAGTCATTCTTCTTTCAAAAGAAGGATATCTGATTTTCCATAATGAAAAAGTATCCTTTGGCTGGGCTAAAGATTTTCTCAAAATTGGTGGTATTTCAGGTCTGGAGTCATTGGTACGAAACCTCGCATATATGTTGATGATTAGCTGTATGATAAATATGGTAAATGAGCAGGGGACTTATTGGGTTGCTAACAGTTTTATCTGGGGTTGGCTTTTGCTCCCGGTAAATCAGCTCGGTGAACTTATCAAACAGGAAGTCGGAACAGATGAAAATGCAGTCAAAAACAATACGCTCGGTTATATTGCAGTTACAGTAATTGTATGTTTAATTTGGATTATCACAATTCCAACATGGAAATGGTTTATGACAAATGTACTTCAATTCTCTGACGTCGATAAATTATTTAAACTGGTTATAGTGCTTCTGGGGTTCTATGTTCTATATGCACTTCAAAATGTGTTTGACTGCGAATTTTACGGTCTGGGAAAAACAAATTACATGCTTTTTGAATCAATTGTAACAAACACCCTTTATTATGGAACAGCATTCATTTTATATCTTTGCGGAACATGGACTCCAACATTAATTGGGATTGCAATTTTATTCGGAATCGGCAATGCCTTTGATAGCATTGTTTCTGGAGGAGCATTTGCTTTTCTGCTTAAGAAGAAGAACATAAATATTTTTGATGTCGAATGACTCATTCTTTAATTTCTTAAGCATTTCTGTATCATCTTCGAAAAAAAAGGAGAACTAATGGCTTGTTTAATCTTTCATTACAAAATGGAACTTAACTATGGATGTTTTTATCCTGCTGCGGAACATCCAAGAGATTATTTATCAGCTAGAGTTTTAGCTGCTTACGATGATGGTAAAATAATTGCTTATGATCGAAACTGTCTAAATGAAAAATTTAATGAAAGAACCATCTGTGAAAATATATCTGTGACAAATCAAATTGATAAAATTATAAAAGATAATAAATGGAAAATCCGTTTTATTCCAAGAAATCTTGGCTTTTGGGCATTTGAAGGATCAAGTGAATACCATTCAGAAGTTCCTGAATCAGCGCCTTATCATCAAAACTATCAAATACATGCATCAGAGTCTTAGAACCTTCATAGGGATAACGCAGCTCAGAATCTGCAAGCAGACTATCCGATGTCGGAGTTCTCTTCAAAAACAGCTCATCACCGCAAACATCACCTATAAGCTTTCCCTTAAAATATACAAGGTATCCGCCCATCATAGATTTTATGACAATATCGCCTGCTTGAGAAAAACAGTCGCGGACATATTCATTAAACTCATTCATCATGATTATCTCTCCATATAAAACTCAACCTGCTCTCCAGGCGGTCCGTAACAGAAAGCCATGCCATCATCATCAGTAAGAAGGGCTATATGTCGAATTGCACCAAGGCAGTGAGTTCCATCAGCATTAGTAAAAATCTCAAGCAGACCGTTTCCGGTATCAATCATCATACCTTCAGCCCACTCGCGTATAACTTTCAAACCAAGAAGCTCAATATAAAATTCGCGGACCTTGGCAAGTTCTTCTGCTGTTCCGCATTTCATTTTTTGCCTCTTGATTTATTATAGCAGAGATTTATACATAAGGCACTGTATAAATTATTCCCGATTATCTGAAAATCAGCTGCTGAGTATCTTTTACAAGTTTAATAAAAGCTTTTGTTGAATTGTCTTCAGTATTCTCAAAATTAAGTATAAAACCTTCAGTTCGCAGCTTATACCGTTCAAGTTCTATTTTTTCAAATTCTGTTTTAACCGGAACAATTGTGTTTATTTGAGCTTTTTTTCTTAGATCCATTAAACTAAAAGCAACAGATTTTGAATATCTTTTAAGATATCTCTTTGCTTCAGGTGACAAACTTGGATTGTATTTTAACGGCTTGTTTTTCTTATATGCTTTTCTAAAACCTTCCCAAATCTTGATTATTTGGTTAGCTTCTGAATTGAACAATCTATAATCCATATCTCCTGGCAAAATAGTTCTAATAAACTCTTCAGCAAGACTTAACTGTGCTAATATAGCCAAATCATCCTCCGTATAAAACTCCGCGTTCAGCGGCGATGCACGAGGCATCGAATCGCAGTTTTGCCAACGGCAAAATCTGCAGTGATAAAAATTACATGGATGTAATTTTTATCACACCTCCTTTATCGTATAACGACCGGCAATTTATCTTTTACAGATATTTTTAAAGGTAAAGTATCATTTATGATACGCTTGGATTGACTGACAAGACTTGAAGTTTTTTCCAGGATCTCTGGATTTTCGATATAACATTTATGCCTGAATATTGCAGAAATAATACTCAATGCCTTTTGCTTTAAGTTCTCATTTTCGATTGCGTCCTGAGTTTCATCCACTGCTTTGTTATAACCATCTGACATAATTTGTTCATTATAAGAGTCTAAATCGCTTTTATAATTTGAATAGGCAGAACTAAGAGCTTCTAATATTTCTGTTTTAGCATCTTTAAAAAACAATATATAATCAAGAAAAGCTTGTAACTCTTCTATAAACCTAGATAAGCTTTCATTGAGGTTTGATACTTTAAATCTATAAACTTGATCTTCCTGATTTCTGATATTAGAAAGTAATTCTTCTAAAGTTCCTGTCATTTCATTTATTTCATCATCAGAAACTGAGAGCTTATTTTCGTAATATAGATCTTTCAATACTTTTATTGCAGCTTTAGTATTCTCACCTAATACCATAAAGATACCATAATTTACTTTCAATAATGCAGCGGGTTCAATTTGTCTGTATTCATTAAAGAATATTCGAATAATATCCGGGAAATGATTTTTTTCATAATCTTTTTGTTCATAAGAATCGAGTACATAATCATAATAAGTCTTCGAACTTATAAGGATTTCCAGCAGATAGCTGATTCTTTCTAAACCAGTGTAACCACTTAATTCGTGTAATTGAAAATTATCTAACATAATCAATCGCTCCTTATAAAACTCCGCGTTCAGAGGCGGTGCAGGAAGCACCTCCTTTTATTGAGGGTTTATTACAAAACCCTCAAAACGGCGAAGTCAAGGCTTTAAGCGTGAGCGTGCCTTGACTCGACGTATTTTTTCCTACTAAGTTCCAGGCTTCTTGCAATTCTTTTTCTACGATCGTCCTCTTCTTTTTTATACAGTGGAAATTCGTCTTCTAAAATCCCGTTTTCAATTTTTTGAGCAAGCTTCCAGAGTTTTTTTATCTGTTGTACGACTGCATCCTTTTCCGGAGTCCGTTTAACTTCGAGAATTTCATCATAATATTCATTAGGCGGAGCACCAAAAATATGAGGTCCGGTAATAAGCTTTTTGCCAAACCGTATGCTCTCCTCACTGTATATACGATCGTCATAGGGATCTTTTAATCGGTCTGGAAGGGAATCTATCTCTTCCTGATTTTCCCTATAGAACTCAAGGAGTTTAGGTACTACAGAAAGTTCCTTACCGTAGACTATGTCTTTCCGCTCTCCTTTACATTTTTTCCCTTTATATTTCTCTCTGGGAAGAAGTATTTTTCGGTATAGACCATTGTCATAGACTCGTATTATAGATTCTCCACCTTCTACTAACCCCTTACTCCGCCGTTCATAGATGACTTCAGAAAAATCTTGCAAAATATTTTCGATTTTTCCTTGCTCCACTGCAGCCACTCTTTCTCTTCGCGCTTCATTGACAATTTTTTCATTACATTCCGCACAGCAGCGTTTATTTTCACCAAAAGCTGCTTTTTCTTCTTCAGCGGTCCAAACGCACCAGGTTGAATAACCATAGTCTGTGTATTCTTTTCCACAGAAGCAACATTTTCCTGTTTCCGTAATATGACCACCTTTGCGGGCTACCCATTTAGAAAATTCTTCTTTAGACATGATGTCACCTCTTATATTTCCAATACAAAAAAGCAGGGCTTATACCAATTTGCACAGGCTGAAATTCTCCACAGTCTGCACTTCTCTAAGCCCTGCAATTTTTTAATCAATACATTCATCACAACAGCTGTTTATCTGTCTTTAAAAATATTTTTCTGCCTGCTTTAAACCATCAGCTAAATACTCTTCTTCAATACTGTGATGCCCCTTTATTAAAATGCTGTTTTGATAAAAATCTTCTTTATATTGGAATAATTTATCAAATGAATCTTTGAAATGAAATAATTCATCGTCCTTTGCAAAAATGCCAAAACTTCTTCTTTTTTGTTCTTCTGGAATGTCTTTATATTTTTCCATTTCACGAAAGTCTGCCAATACTTTATCTGAAAGAATTATGGGATTACCAGTTGACCGGTCTCTAAGTTTTGGAATCTCAATAGAAGGATATAAACACGGATTTATTACAAGTTTGTCTATTATCTCTTCATATTGAAGAACATAAAAAGCTCCAAGGGAGGCTCCAATTAACAAATCAACTTTTTCACTCTTACAATAGTCCCTGATAAGACACTGAGTTTTTTTTACATCAGTGTGCAAATCTGGAAAAGGTATTGAATGAATGTTCCATTTTGTGAGAGTCTTTTTTAGCGTTTCAAAAGTTCCGCCCTTTGGATTTCCCATAAAGCCGTGAATGTACAAAGCGTTTTTCTTCATAATTATTCCTCTATATAATCGCGTAATGATCCCCGACGAGGATTTCTTAATTTTTCAAATGCTCTTTTTTCTATTTCTGCTATCCAGGCAGGAGTTATTTTGTTCATCAACTGTTCATGTTCTTCTGGAGTCATGTCAAATATTTCTTCCGGCGTATTACTCATCCACAATATCTGCAAAGGCTCAAGATTGATTTGTTCCATAAGCTTACCTGAAATCCATATTTGAAAGGGGTCGGTATAGACATTTGCATTGCTTCTTATTTCAAATTTTGCAAAATAGCCCATTTGCTTCATATCATCTGTTTTGAGGTCGATGGAATTTTGCCCGATAAAACTTGTTGACTTTTTATTAGAAAGAATCATTTTTCCAGAGTCATGATTCTGCCTGCAACTTACCCTAATAAATGCCTTCTCAAAATTTACAGCAAAAACCGTGGTAAAATATTTCAGGTCATGAAGATAGGCCAAATCATACTGCTGATCATGACGAATTAGCCCAAGGTTATCAGACCTCTTGTCTGTAAATAAAAAGAACCTTTCTCCATTCAGCATGGAAGAATAGACTTTATCCTCGCTGTTGATTTTTCCTGAGCCGCCATTCCTGTCAACAAGGCTTTCAAATTCTTCCGTAATATTCACTTCCCGAATTTTAAAAGAATATATGCCTATGTTTTCTATTTCCGGAGACCACAGGGTTTCTCTAAGAACATCAGAAAGGAAAGCCTTAAAGAGTTTATTTTTCTTTTGCCTGTCCTCAACCGGATAAACCTTATCCTGTAAAAGGTTTTCCAGATTAGAAAAATCTAAAGAAGTATTTGAATCTGACATAAATTTTACCTCTATATAATAAATACACAAAAGGTGTTTTTTTTAAGTAAAATTCTTTAAAAAAATGCAAAATTTTTTACTGTTTAGTTTTTATTATGCCATACATTCCAATAGTATAAATAATCAGTAAGATTCCATTAATAATTACATAAGGTGCAACTTTTACAGCCGTAAAAGCAAACACAAGATTGCAGATTAAAAAAAGGACAAAAAAGATTGACGACAAAGCCGTTATGTTTATTCCTCCAGTTCTTCCTTTGGTTGAAATTCCCAAAATTCCTGTCAGAGTAAGTGCAGAAGTGATTCCAGCCCCACTGCATAAAAGCCAAACCAAATGCTCAGTTGAATTTGCTGCATAAAAACCATATCCGATTAATGCTGCAATAAGTACAGAAGCTACAGTCAAAAAAATATTACATTTCATTTTCTTTCTCCTAAAATTAGATTACATCTGTGGTGGAACTGGCGGCACCGGGGGAACAGGCGGAACGCTTGATGTAAATAAACCTGCAAGCGAGGAAACAGAGCCAGCTTTTTCCCAGTTAGACATACCCTGCTTCCAGACAAGACTTTCAGAAGTCAACTGACCGTTTGCTGCCATTGTTGATAAGACCGAAACAGTATAAGGGCCGGTAGCAGTTCCATTAACTGCTACATGATAACTTTCATTTCCCGGAACCGGCGGTACATTATTAGCCTGTGGCGGCACCTGCTGATTCAATCCGTTCATCATGCCGCCAACCATACCAGCCATGTTCTGCCCGATTGCGCTTCCCATCGCCATTCCTGCCATCATTCCTGCCGGGTTCATTCCAAGCCCGCCGCCAAGATTAAGATTTCCGGCACCATTTGCGCCCATTTGTCCGAATGCCTTTGCCCCTTCAACGCCGACCTCTGCCTGTTTTTCCATCTGGAAAGCAGAAAGATTTGCAGTTTCATTCTGAAGTCTTTGAGCCTGAGCCATACCCTCACGCTGAATGCGCAGGGTTTCTTCCATGTTGGTAAGGTTTGCATTGGTCTGACGCTGAATTGTTTGACTTGTAATATCCTGAGTAACGGCTTTGAGCTTGTGGTATCCATCAGAAGTTTTATCAATATCGATTGCATCTATATCAACTGAACTAACCGTTATGCCAAATTCATTTTGCAGACGTTTTTTTAGAGATTCTTCAACTACATCGTTAATTTCTGTAAGCTTACGCTCAAGCTGAATTACTGGGATTCCTTTCTCTGAAGGAATATTTGCTACTACACTTTTTACATATTTTGTTACAGCTGATTGTATCTGAGATTTAAAATCATCCAAGTCAAAATGTATCAGGCGTCGCTGTTTGATGAATTCTTTGTAGTCTGTAATTTTAAAACGAATATCACCGCGGACAGCTACAGGAACTGCATAATCAAGAAAACGGGGATCTGCAACATCAAAAAATGGAACGGCAAATCTTGTCTGAATCAGGCCAGCAAGATTAATAAAGTAAATTTCAGCCTGAAAAGGACTTGAACCGCCAAAAGCAGCACCTACAATACTTGAAAGAACTGGAAAGTTTCCGGTTTTTATTGTCTGATCAAACGGGCCTTCTATAAAATCCTGATTTCCATTTTCTCCAGGATAAACAAAAACTGCGACTTCGCCGTCTTTTACCCTAAGGCTTGAGCCATATCGGATTGCATTTTCTTTTTTAGTTGAATTTACATCCTCTCCAGCCGGCCGCCATTTCCAGATTAAATATTCTTTTTCATCACAGCGGATTACATCCATCAATCCGCCTTCGTTTTTTTTATTGAACAAGCCCATTGTATATTCCTTCCATCATTTTATTCAGATTTTTCTGCAAAAATTGAAAAATCATCAGAATAACCTTTTTCTTTTAAATCATTTAAGAGGACATTAGAACTGCCCTTATAATTGCGTACAAAATCCATACTTAAAGACGGAACTATATAAATTTCTGGGTTTTCATGAATATCTTCAAAATTTTTATAATATAAAAACACGTAAAAATGATTTTTATCTTTTTTACTTTCATACTCGGTTCCAATTGGGAAAGAGCTACTTTTGCAACCTTTTACATCAATTGTAATTGCCTCATATCCTTTCTTTACAAGGATATCGGATTTTTTAGTATTGCCTAATGTTAAATATGCTTCAGCACCAACACGATTTAATAAACTTAAAACATAATACTCTGATGCCATTCCTGTCATTTGCCTTTCTGTACCCATTTTTTTTCTCCCATTTTATTTTGATTTCTTTTTGCTTTGCCGTTCATCGATTAAATTTTGTAATTTTATTTTCTTCCCAATCCATAAAGCTTCTTCGCGCACATATTTATCTCTATCCCAACCTGAAAGACCATAGCTCCATTCCATATTTTGTAAAGCAAGTTCTGCTGCTTCATAATTCTTATTCGCAATTAGAGTTGTGACTTCTGTATAAAGATTTTCAAGCCGTCTGGTTTCATTTTTTGTTTCTATATTTTTGGGGATAAATAGGCTACAAAGCAAAACAGAAAATAAAAAAAATACAAAAAAAACACTTATAATGCCAGCTTTTGTTTTGTTACTTGCGTTGTACCAGAGACTGTTTCGCTTTCTTTCCTGCTCTTTCTGCTTCTTCTTGTTTAAAATGGCTCGTTCTTCAATGATTTTTTTATAATTTTCATACAATTCATTTAAAGCACTGTCCCATTTTTTTGTTTCACCAACAATCGGATCATCTGCTTTCAACATCATATAAACTTTACTTTTAATTTCATCAAACTTACTTGAAAAAGAACTTACACGCATCTGGTCTGCACCATTCTGCATGTCCTGCTTTAAGATTGAAGCAATCATCAGCATAAAGTTTCCAAGTTCTCCCCTTTCGTTCGGGATTGGAAATGAAGCAACAAAATCACACTCTTCTTTTCCTTCGTACTTTACAAGTCCTTCTTGAAATTTTTTTAAATTTTCACTGACATTAACATTTCTAAGTTCTTTACCACACTCAGGGCAGAATGCGCTCATACTCTTTAATGGGGCTCCACAGTGTGGACACATTACTATATTTCCATCATATTCCTGTTCTCTTGCTTCCGGCATTTTATTTGTCCTCCTTATTTTGCCTTATTAAATTCCGGGTTATACGCTGCGATTAAACATTGCTCTAAAATTAAGCTTTTTTGTCTATTTTTTATATTTAGGTCTGTTACTGTAACTATTTTTTCATTATTGATTTCTTCATAATCAATAAGTACAGTTTTTACTGTCCCTATTTGTAAAAGGTTATTAAATAACGCAGAATCATGCGAATAACTTTTTATAAATTCTCTTTTCAGACGTCCTCTAAAATTTCCATAAGCAGATTCTGCTGTAGTTTGTCCAACGTAAAGAATTTTGTCATTCTGATAGTGAATATAAACTCCATACTTTTCCTTATATTTATCTAACTCTAAAGAATTAAAATCCTTTGGATTTTCCACAGCTTTTAAACTCATAAACTGATGGTTAAATATATAATCCATAGTAGGAATTCTCACATTGATATTTTCCATAATAAGACTCCTCAATTTATTTTCAACATTCTACCGCATGGCCTGAAAATTCCTTTGGGACGCTTTCCTAAAATTCTTGGGAAAATTTCCCAAACAAAAACGGGACTTTTAATGTATACTTGGCGCATGAGCAAAAGTGTTGCTTTAACATTGAAGCATGTTTTTAAAATTGAATCACTCATCATCTATGTGGCAATAATCAATTTTGGATTTTCCATTTATTTTAAGACCTGGTCGAATAAAAAGATTTCTGAACTGGATTCTCAGATGCTCAAAATCCAGCTGGAAAAAAACAGCGGCAATTTTAATCATGATGATTTGATAGAAAAACTCACTTACGATTACGCGCCTTTTAGTTATTTTGATGAAGAATTAAAAACTGAACTTTCAGAGATTATTGAACTTCTGGAAACAAATCAGAGCACAATTGAGCCGATAATCACTTTTCAAAACAACATGCACCAGACGCAGAACCGCCTGAACCTTGGCTACGACACGCTTTTGTACTGCTCTCTCATCCTCATTATGATTGCAGTTTTTCTGATTGTAGAAAAATCATTTAAAAACAGATTTGACCTTCACCGTCTTAAAGTGATGAGCGAAGAACAGTCAAAAATCAGCCGCAACCTTCACGACGGTGTTGCTCAGGATCTTGCGGCGCTTAAGCTTTATCTTGAAAAAGAAGATATTTCAAAATCAAAGTTTTATGCCCAGCAGGCTTTTAACGAAGTGCGCTATATGATTGGAACCACCCACCTGAACCTGAACGAAAGCTTTGAAGAAATTGTAAAAAAACTGGCGGCAACGCTTGAAGCAAACTACAACATTTCAACAAAGGTCTATATCGGTTCAACAAAAATTCAGCATTTAAGCGAAAATGTTCAGATTGAACTTATCCGAATCCTGCAGGAAGCGCTTTCCAACATCAGCCGCCATGCAAATGCGGGCAATGTAGAAATCCGTTTTGTAGATGGAATCGACGACTTCCGCTTTATCATAAAAGATGACGGCAAGGGATTTTCGGAAGAAGAAGTTGAACTTAAAAACAAGCAGAGCGCAAAAAAGCATTACGGCGTTTCTAATATAAAAGAGCGCGTGGAACTTTTGGGCGGCACTGTCAATTTTATAAGCGAGGGAGGAACAACAATTGCAATCACAATTAAAGATTCTGTTCGTTGATGATCATGTAGGCTTACGAGACGGCATGACTCAGATGCTTAAAAATAAAGATTCCTCTTTTGATTTTGTGTGCGCAAGTGATTATGAAAGTGCTCTGGAAACCTTAAAGGAAAACCGCGGCATCAAAATTGTTATTCTTGATTTGAACCTGGACGGCAGAAGCGGACTTGAACTAATTCCCGAACTCAAAAAGCTTTCTTCCGACATTTCAATTTTGATTTACACCATGTTCAATGATGTGATTCATGTTGAAAATTCACTCTTGAACGGAGTTCAGGGCTACATTACAAAAGACGCAACAATTGATGAACTTGCATCTGCAATCACTACTGTTGCAAACGGCAATTCATATTACAACAAAGCCGCAACAGAACTGATGCAGTCGCTTCTTGTAAAACATGGGTGTGAACACGACATCACAAATGATTTGAGCTACCTTTTTGATAACTACAAATCACTTTCCAAAAAAGAGCGTGAAGTTTTTATTCTTCTTTCGCAGGATATGCACGTTGCAGACATTGCAAAAAAACTCGGCAAATCAGAAAAAACTGTCATCAATCAGCGAACCGAAGTCTATTCAAAACTCGATATTAAAGACAGACACGACCTTCTTGAAAAAGCAAAACTTCTGGGGCTTATTGTATGAGCGGCAACTTAATAAACAGCAGGTTGCCGGACAAAAACTGGACACCGCGCAGAATAATTTTTACAGTTCTCTTTACCGCCGTTTCAATCGGAATAAATTATCTCGGTTCTTTTCTGGCAGGATTAATTGCTTTTCCTCTTTATCTTGATTCAGTAATGACCATTGCGGTAACTGCTTTATGCGGACTTGTACCGGGCTTAATCTGCGCCTTTGGTTCAAATCTTCTTTTGTTCATTTTTGCACACACGGGAATCTTCTTTTCTGCATGTCATCTTTCTACCGCTTTAATAGCCTGGCTGATTTTCCGCTCAGAAAGAAAAAATCATCCTAACGAAAAACTTCTTTCCGCAGACAGCTTTATGTGGGCTGGATTTTTAGCCGCAATCAGCAATTCAATTATCGGCGACACAATTTCAACTTTTGTTTACGGCGCAAACACTTCAATTCCGCAGGTTGATAATGCCGTTCAGGGAATCTACGTCGTAATCAGAAGCCTGCCGGTTGCAGCCTACATAGGCGGCACAATCACAAACTTTGTAGATAAACTTGTATGTGCTACGATTTGCCTGTTTATTTACCGCTTCGTTAAGAAAGTTTTTTCGGACTTACCATCATTCTAAAACATAACAGATTAGTTTTCCTCTGTCGCAGTAACTTTATTCCAGAAGCCCTCTTTTTGTGATAAAATGTTTGCCAACAGGAAAACACTATGGCAAGCATTTTGATTCGTGCGGAGGGCACAAGCCCGACTGCAATACCTTTAGAGAACAGCACAGATTGCGGCAAGCAATCTGTGCTGATTAAAGACACAACCCGTGAACAGCGGGAACAGATTGTCCGAGAATCTTTGGGTGATGAATATGATGTTGGCTGTGGATACGAATCTACAGGCATCAACTATCAGCTCTATATTGACGGAGTAAAAGAACTCCGCGAACTGAACATGGAAGCCAACTGCGGCTTTGAAGTGGCTCACCCGGAAGAAAGAAAATCCGGCTGCAATATGATTTAAGGAAAGGACAGACAAATGGTAAAACACATAATCTTATGGATATTAAAAGAAATGAGCGATTCTGAAAAGGAATCTGTAAAAGCCGGAATACGTCGAGTCAAGGCACGCTAACGCTTAAAGCCTTGACTTCGCCGTTTTGAGGGTTTGTACTACCCCCCCCCTCAATCAAAGAAGGCCTGGAAGGTCTCAAAGGAAAAATCCCGGGACTTGTAGACATCAAGGTAAACACAAACGGCTTTTGACGAAAAAAACAAATTCGACATGACAATCAGGGACTTTATCCAAAAACGGAATTTCAGAATCGAAGAAATTGAAAATGCTTTGTTTGAAGCAACCGGAAAATACCTAGGACAAAAAGAAGACTCAGAAAAATAACGGAAAAAAAACGCATAATACAGGGAAAATGCATTATAAATAATTTAAGTAAAGTTTGCGCGAAGGAACGGTTTCTGGGGCAAAAACACTCTGATTGTTGCGGCCGCGTGAGCGGGTAATTCTGTAGTTACTTTGCAACAATCAGCGTGTAGCGCATTATTGCGCGATTTTGAACCAGAAAACGTGTCTGAAAGGCAATTTTATGCTGAATACATTTATAATGCGTTTGCCCTGGCACATAATAAATATAAAATTGCAATTTTCCTTGAATGCAATTATAATTTAACTGATTTATAGTTTTGAATTTTTGTGAGGTTTATATGCCGTTAAAACTTATAGGAATTTTATTTTTGGTTGTTCTTGTCGCTCTTCTTACTGGATTCAATCTTTCTAACAAGTGCTCAATCTGGTTTTTTCATAGCTTTGAAAATATTCCGGTTTTTGCAGCATTGCTTTCCGCTTTTTTGGCTGGCGTTGTAATTACGCTTCCGTTCACATTCGGGAAAAAAAGAAAAACGGATTCCTTTTCTGAAACAAAAAAGAAAGAAAAAAAATCCGGGCAGAAAGTTCAGCAAGAAGAAGCTCCTTTGCAGCAACCGCAGGAAAACGCTGAATGAAAAAATTATTGCTTGCATTTTTCGTCTGTGTTGTTTCCGCTTCTATTTTTGCGCAGAATAAAAAATCCGCGGAAATCATAAAAAAGGAAGCTCTAAAGCAGGAAACTGTTCTTGACTCAATTGACTATTTAAAGCATAACCTTGACTTTGCCGATACTGCCGCGGACACTCGTTCTCTTCTATATTATACCGGAACTTTGCAGGAACAGCTCGGACTTTATACCGACGCCGGAAATTCCTATGCAAAGGCAGCTGGCATTGCGGCGCATGATGCTTCAAATATGCCAATGGTTACTTCTGAGCAGCTTGTTCTGAATGCTGTGCGTGCGAATCTTTGCGCTGGAAACTGGGAAACTGCCGATTCTTACTTGAACAGCGCGGTCAGGAATTCCAAGAATGAAACTGTTTCCGCTACGGTCAAGCTTTATTCTGTTTGGAGTGAACTTTGCAAGGCATCTTCTGTTCCCGGCGCGGACATTTCCGATTCCCTGGAGCTTTTAAAAGCATACAGTTCAATGCACTCCATGAAAAGTGTAAAGGCGCAGGTTCTTTTTACCTTATGGCATTTGACTTCAGCAAGAATTTATGCGGATGAACTTAACCGTGAATTTCCTTTAAGCCCGGAATCATCTGTTGCAAATGGAAAAAGCCAGATAATGCGCGTTCCGTTCTGGTACTTTGTGCCGAAAGAAAATTCCGCTTCATCTTCACAAAACCGTTACACTGAAAATTCAAAAGTGCCAGCGAAAGATTCTTCTGTTCAGCCTGAGATTTCTTTGTCGCAAAAACATCCCGGAAAAAAACAGCAGCTTGGTCTTTTTAAGAAAAAAGAAAACGCCGATGACTGCATAAGAAAAGCAAAAGAAAAAGGATTCGACGCATACTGCTACACAGAAACCCGCTCCAGTGGAACTACATATTTTATAGTCGCCGTGGACGAAAACTCCAGCATGACAATGGGTCAAAAACTAAAAAACGCCGGCATAGACTGTTATACGATTGAATAAAAGTTGCCACACGGATTTGAGCATTGTCCGCATAAAACGGAATCTTTGGTTTTTAACCAACGACATTGTAAGCTGGTGCAAATAAAAAATCCGCAAATAAAAACTTTTGGAGCTCTTATGGAGCTACCAATTACAACCGGCCGCCTGATTATCCGCAGATACGCAGAAAAGAATTTGAACGACCTTTACGAATATCTTTGTGATGAAGAAATCATGCGTTTTGAACCTTATAATGCGCTCAGTTTTGAAGAAACAAAGAAAAGCCTTGAATGGCGGATTTCTTCCGATGAGATTTTTGCAATTGAACTGAAAAGCCTGCAAAATGATTGGAAACATCTTTCTTGGGAAACGCGACTGCGACCCGCTGGACGACGACGGAAAACTGTAATTTCCACTTGAAAAACACATGAAATTCACATATATTCAAGTGTAGATTACTGTTTTTGGAGGATACTATGGCAAACTTGACAATCACTTTGGATGACCAGGACAAAAAAGACATCTCATCATTCTGCGAGCAGGTCGGAATGACTGTTTCCGGGCTTTACAACGTTTTTACAAAACAAGTTCTCCGCGAAGGACGGATTCCGTTCGACGTAGCCGTTGACCGCCCGAACCGCAAGACAATCAAGGCAATGAAGGAAGGCGACAGAATTGCGGACGACCCGAATGTGAAAGGATACAATAATGTTCATGACTTGATGGAGGCCTTGTTAAAGTAATGGAATTTTCAAAGGAAAAAACAAAATACGAAGTAAAATTCACCTCTGCAATGAAGAAAGACATGAAGAAAGTTGAAAAGCGGCATTACGACTTAAGCCTTTTTGCGGAAATTGTCGGCAAACTCGCAAACGCTCTTCCTCTCGATGAAAAATACCACGACCACGAGCTTGAGGGAAACTGGAAAAATCACCGTGAATGTCACATAAAACCGGACTGGCTTTTAATTTATCAGATAAAAGATGATGTGCTGATTCTTGAACTTTCCCGCACAGGAACTCACGCTGATTTATTTAAAAAATAGAACGCCTTTTTTTCCAGCCCGCTTATTTTTCCCGGAAACTTGCTGTAATTTTCACACTTCATGGTAATACGGACAGATGTCCTCAAAATGTCCGTCCTTCATTCTGAAAACCCGAAAAATTATTCTCCAAAAATCTCCGAATAATAATGCTTTTTTCCGTCCAGGCTTGCGTAGCGGATTTGCTCCTCATCCTGATAACATAGAATGAAATTCGGAGAGCCGGGAACTGTGTATTCCAAATCAAACGGCAAGTCTTCAAATTTGTATTTTGTATAAGGTTTTCCGGCGGAATCGGCGAGCGGTTCATTCGGGTTCAAGCCTTTGTCAATTTCTCCGCCCAAAGCCCAGTTGCTGGGGCAGTGCGGAATTTCGTATTTGAAAATTCCCCTGTCGGTTTTTACAGTCAACGTTTTGTCTGAATTTGTGTCGTTAGTAACAAGAAAATGCGCATCTCCGTGCTCGTCTTTCCACACGGAAGTCACAAAAAGATAGTTGTGGTGGTCAACGTTTTCAATCTTTGCGTCGGAAAGCAGCTGCGGATAAAAAACCGTCCCGAAATTGTTCGAGACAAGCACATTCTGCATGACAAGATTTTTGTGCGACCAGGAAACTCCGTTTTTTGACCGCTCATTGTTTTTTCCGTAGTCCATATAAAGCGGAAACCATAAGCCGCCGCCGTTCACGTACAGATTCCTGAACGAGACATTGTCAACATCGCTGAATTCAAGCTGAAACATCACGCACGCGTTCACATAAGCCTTGTTTTCCGCGCCGAAATTAATGGAAGGAATCTCAAAGCGCACATTGTCAAAATGAATCTCGCCGGTTTCAACTTTAGAAATCCATTTTCCGTTCACTTCGTTTTTTCTTGAACGCTGGTCGCCGTAAATCTGAATTCCGTCCAGATGAAGCTCTCCGGAAAGCGGTCTGTGCGCAAGGTCATAGACGTAAAGATTCTTCGCATGGAATTCACGCAGCGGATTCATCGCATCCGAAGTGAATCCGCCAATCTTGCAGTTGTTCAATGTAATGTATGAGCTGCTCACGTTTCCTGTGAACGAGCAGTTGTTGAAAACAAAATAAACTTTTCCCGCCGAATCAGGGCTTACCGCATCATTTCTGAAAGCCTTGAACCTGCAGTTTTCAAAAACAACCGTTTTTCTTCCATTGTATCTGTCCATTCCGAGCGTAACAAAATCGTGGCTGGAAAAATCAAAATTGCGGACAGCCGTGCGGTCGGGAAGCTCCCTGATTTTGTAATAGGAAAAATTGAACTGGCCTGTGTTTGTGCGGAAAGTTACCGTAATGCCGGGCGCAATCTCCGTGTTGCCGTTTGCCACCGTAAAATCCGCCGACTCATCCGCGCCGCAATTCCGGCTGTCAGGAATATTTCTGTAATCCCACGAATTCCGGCGGATCCGGTCAGGATCATCGTCATCCTCATCAAAAATATAGCACGAAATAAGCAAGGCTGAAAATAAAAATACAGTTGAAAAAAGAATAAAAAATCTCTTCACATTGCAATTCTATATTTTTACGGAAGAAGAATCTATATATTTGCAATAAATAATCCTGCCAACAAAAAATGCTTCAAAAAAAACTTATGTTCTGGCAGGCAAAAAACAATAAAATTATAAGTTGTTATTCAATATTGTTTTGATTTTATTTAGAACATCAGGTTTGTCATTCACACTATAATCTGACGGTTCCTTATCATCAATAAAATTAACTTTAACCTGAAGATAATAGTCATTGCTTTCCAAGATAGCCTCAACTGGATGGATTTCCTATATGCTGGATATTTGGAGAGTATATATCCAAGAGAGAAGATTATTTCAAGAACTTCGGAGTAGTAGAATAATATATTATAAAAAAAGAAACTTTGACATTGAAGGAAAATAAAGGAACTTTATAATGTTCTTCCGGCAGGTTTTTATTCTATCGGCAAAATATACGCTCATTTCTACCTTGGTTTTGTCTGTTTATTTTGCCGCTTAGGAAGTCAAATAAAAAAGCCGCCAAGCGTTTTAGTTCTTAGCGGCAGTTTTTGCAATTAATGCACCAGCTTAAAGTCCTTTTACAAATTCTTTTTTAAGAAAGTCAAGGTCAAGCTCTGGATAAAGAACGTGTTTTGAAAGAAGCTCCTGGACTTCTTTTTCCGCCTTAGCCTGAACGGAACCGTCAAGCTCGATTTTTCCTTTTGCAGGCTTTCCGTCTTTTGTAAGTCCAGGTTTTGTTCCTTTTAAAACAAGGTCAATAATTTCCGCGACTTTCTTCATGTCGTTTTCATTCATGCCCAAAGTTGTAAGCCCCGGAGTTCCAATGCGGATTCCAGAAGTCCACCAGGCGCCGTTCTTGTCATAAGGAAGAGCGTTTGCGTTTGCTGTAACACCGCATTTGAACAAAGCCGCTTCCGCCTGTTTTCCTGTAAGTCCGTAAGTTGTAACGTCAACGAGCATAAGGTGGTTGTCTGTTCCACCGGTCTGAAGCTTCATTCCTTTTTCAATGCAGGCAGCAGCAAGAGCCTGGGCGTTCTTTACAACGTTCTGCGCGTAAGCCTGATATGCAGGAGTTTTTGCTTCTTTGAAAGCCACAGCCTTTGCCGCGACAATGTGATTCAGAGGTCCGCCTAGAACCATAGGACAGCCTTTGTTCACATAGTCTGTGAATTCCTTCTTGCAAAGAATGAGCGCGCCGCGTGGCCCGCGTAAAGTCTTGTGTGTTGTAGTCGTAACAACGTCAGCCCATTTTACAGGATCGTAGTCGCCTGTGAAAACTTTTCCTGCAACAAGTCCTGCAAAGTGCGCCATGTCCACCATAAGAACTGCTCCGCATTTGTCTGCAATCTCGCGGAATTTCTTAAAGTTGATTTTTCTTGGATACGCGCTGAATCCTGTAAGAAGAATAAGAGGCTTTACTTCCATCGCCTGCTTTTCGATTGCGTCATAGTCCAAAAGACCAGTTTCCCTGTCAACTCCGTAAGGATGGCTTTCAAACATACGGGCTGAAACATTCATCTTGTATCCGTGGGTAAGGTGTCCGCCGCATGAATAGTCAAGTCCCATAAGACGCTGGTTGCCGAATCTTTTGCGCAGAATGTTGAACTGCTCGGCATTAAGCTCCGCAAGAGACTTTACGCCCATTTCCTCAAGAGTCGGAGTTTCAACAGTCTTTGAAAGAATCGCCCAGTAAGCAACAAGGTTCGCATCGCATCCTGCATGAGGCTGAACATAAGCGTAGTCTGCTCCAAAAAGCTCAGCGGCTTCTTTTGCGGCAGTTTTTTCTACTGAATCAATGTTTTCGCAGCCGCCGTAGTAACGGTGCTCTGGAAATCCTTCCGCGTATTTGTCTGTAAGAAGGTTTCCCATTGCGGCCTGAACATTGAGCGAGCAGTAGTTTTCACTTGCAACAAGCTTTAAATGCCGGCGCTGGGTTGCAAGCTCCTTTACAATGTCTTCTGCAATTTCCGGGGCTACATCAGAGACAAGCTGAAGATTCGCAACATAGGAAGTCATGGCAGGATTCAGTTTTCCGCCGCATTCCTTTACATAGTTTTCAAGTGGAGTAGGCATTGGATTCACCTCGCTTTATATATTTTAATCAGTTTAACTCTTAGCATTCTAGTTGAATCTAGCTCTTTCCGCAAGTAATCTGAAGTCTTGAAAACAGGCGGGGTTTCTAGCCTGCATCGTTATGCTTTATATGCACAGAACAAGGTATGTATGGTTTATGAAATCAACTTAAAAACAAAATGAAATCAACTTAAAAACAAAACGAAATTAAGTTAAAATCAAAGTGAAATCAACTTAAAAACAAAACGAAATTAAGTTAAAATCAAAGTGAAATCAACTTAAAAACAAAACGAAATTAAGTTAAAATCAAAGTGAAATCAACTTAAAAACAAAACGAAATTAAGTTAAAATCAAAACGAAATTAAGTTAAAAACAAAATAAAATTAAGTTAAAATCAAAATGAAATTAAGTTTATTTTTCGGATTCACAAGCAGTGGAGAGGTGCTGCCAAAGCAGTATGTAAGGGAGTTAAGACACTGTTATTAGCGCAAAGACAGTGGATATAAAGAGTCTTATCTTATGGAATGCATGAAATGTTTTTTAATTTATAAAGTTCTTGTTAAAACGCAAGAGGGTTATTTTATTTTTCTTGACACTGTAAAATTTGTATAGTATCCTTTTGTCGGGCGGCGCAAAATGAGTTTTGAAGCAGTTGCTGAAAAAGTTGCTACAATGACAGAGACAATCAATACAGAAATCATATTACATCTAAATGGTGGCTTCAAAAAATTATACGGGGGTAAAAAATGAAAAACTTGAAAAAATATTTTAGCTTGGCTGGCGGCCGCAAGAGCGGGCTGTCATTTGCGACTTTGGTTATCTGCGCAATTATACTGCTTGCAGTTCCATTGCAGATTTCATGCTCTGACTCAGGAGACGACAATGGAGATTCAGCTATTGTATCAACCTTTGAGGGGGGCGGATGTTGGCAAGAACAATTCCGGTGAAATAAAACCAAGTGATGGTAAGGATGATTCAAATCCTGGCGAAACAAAGCCAGATGATGGCAAGGATGATTCAAATTCTGGCGAAACAAAGCCAGATGGTGGCGAGGATGGTTCAAATCCTGACGAAACAAAGCCAGATCCTGTCAAGGCTACCTTGGCAGAGGGCGTTACGTATAAAAATGTTGACAAGCTTATGATCGCTGTTCCAGGAAAGGAATTTTCTATTCTTGCAACTGAGGTTACACAGGAGCTTTACGAGTCTGTAATGGGCGAGAACCCAAGCTACTTCAAGGGAGAAAAAAATCTTCCAGTGGAAAAGGTGAGTTGGTATGACGCAGTTTATTTTTGCAACAAATTAAGTGATATGTTCGGTTTGACTCCAGTCTATGCTGTTGATGGTGAACCTGATGTAGAAAAATGGAGCTATGCTCCTCACAAAGGAAATATAATAACAGGAACCGTAAGCCAAGATGAAAACGCAAACGGCTACCGCCTGCCTACAATGGAAGAATGGCAGTATGCGGCAAAGGGCGGACAGGACTACAAGTATAGCGGAAGCGATAACTTAGACGAAGTGGGCTGGTATGGTGGCAACAGCGGAGACAAGGCACACCCAGTAGCGCAGAAAAAGCCGAACGGCTACGGCCTGTACGACATGAGCGGCAACGTATGGGAATGGTGCTGGGATTCCTACAGCAGCCACAGCGACGTACCCTTCTGCGGCGGCGGCTGGAACAACAACGCCCACGCGTGCGTGGTGGGCTACAGGAGCTGGCTCAACGCCAATAGCACCGACCGCAACCTTGGCTTCCGTATTGTCCGCTCAACAGGCAAGTAATACTGGCAGCGAGTGGGTGCTGTTGTAAAAAAAAAGATAGATTCCCGCAACGAGTGCGGGAAAGACAGCCTTGTTAGCATAGGAATAACTGTTTAGTAGCTGTTTTTATAAAAACTCGACATTCGACCAAATACAGATTTTTTTAGTCTTGTAATCGGTTCAGGCGGAAATCAAGAAACAATGAACTGGTTTAATCATAACTGGTTTTATAACATGAATGATTCTATGGCTGAACGTCATTTGGTTGAGCAGCTGAATATTATAAAAAATAGGCAGGAGTTGATTTAAAAAAAATGAAAGGACCGAATAATTCCGCCCCCACAGCTAAGTGTCCGAAAACATCCTAACTCAATTCATTTATAAGATTACAAAAGAAAGTCAGAAAAATCAAGTGTTTTATTTGTATATGTAAACTGTACATATTAAAAGTATAGCATGAAAAATGATTTTTATCATCTATTGAAGTCTTATTTTCTTTGTTGTATTGAGGTTCTGTCTCATCTTTCAGGGCAAACGCATTATAAATAATTTAAGTAAAGTTTGC